>Ga0075594_114_pt2 | contig 31774 bp, 28 predicted proteins | sample RifGroD1_FD_68351 | JGI IMG/M metagenome (GOLD analysis project Ga0075594, IMG submission 68351) | candidate division WWE3 bacterium GW2011_GWD1_42_70
CCCAAGAATATGGTGGCAAGAAGTCCTAATATACCGATTGTGGCAATGATGTTGAATATTTCGTTGAAAGGAATATCAAATCTCACATTCCAGAATTCGGTTGCGTTAAGAGACATGGGTCTGAAACGGGTGAAGTTAGTTTGGAATGTTGAGGGACCCGTTGCCAGTAGAGGAAAGTTTTGAATTGTTGACGACGCAACGACCCAGCTTTCTCTTACAGGAAGACTAAGCTCCCTCGGGAAATTAGGATCCACGAGCACGTTTCGTGTTGCCGGAACTAAGAAAATAATTGCCATAGCTGCCGTTGTTCCGAGAATAGCGAGATAGTAGACGCCTTCTTTGAATACTTTTGACAGATCGACGTAAAAAACCATTCCGACTATACCGACCACAAGTAGTGCCCACGCGGCAAGCGAGCTGGTTAGGGCAACGTATAAAATACTAAGGATGGTAGCTCCCACAAGCGCTATTTTTATCAACATATTCTTTTCGTAGGCGATAAGCACAAGCGCCATCACTATAGAAAGTGCTGCGAACAACGCTGTCTGTGTGGTACCCCCGTAAAAAGAGAAGTTTTGCAACTTCATGTATGCGGTTGAAGAGATAAATATGTTGAAGTAGCTCAAAACGGATACGAAAGTGGCAATTCCGGTACCTATTAAGAAAGCGTAAATCGCTCCTTTTATAGCTCTGGGGTTTCTGTATAGGGGAGTAGCAATGTAGTAGTAGATTACAAAGACTACTAATGAGAACAGTCCCAGCCACCTTCCCTGGCTTCCGAAAATGCTTACAGACTTATTCAATGAAAAGACCGTAGCTAGAGCATATACGCCTGTGAATATTATTAGGGGAAAGTCTATGATGGACTTTGCAAGTTCTATCTTTTGACCCAGCATTAGTCTTACTGCCCAGAGTATCGCAAGCAATATAGTGCCTAAGATGATTAGCGTGAGTTTGTTAAGTTCAAAAAACTCAGTTGTAATCGGCAGGAAAAAAATTGGTACTAAGAAAGGTAGTATGTAAAGCGGGATAGCTTTAGACACTCCCTCGATTATGAAAGTTAAATTATTGTTTTGTTTCATGAATAAAGTGTGGACGAAGAAAATAGGTCTGTCAAGGGGCTTTCTCGTTAAGGGAAAGAGAGGGTTATTTGTTGTTGTTGCGCTATTTTGACACAAACCAGTTAAAAGACGTGTCGTAATAGAGTGGTGTGTCGAGTCTAAGTTCGAATCCTTCACCGGCTCTAACATTTGTCACCCAATATGCGGTAGCGGGCGAAAAGCTTTGAGTGAATGTGATGATAACCTTGGCGTCTGCCGTTAATATCTCGCTATCTACAAAGACGGAAGAGTGTCCTTTGGGCACTACTGCTGACCCGGAAGCCACAATTTCCACGCTTTCGCTGTTCGTACCCTGTGCAGAAAAGGCTTCAATCAGGCTGGATTTCTTATTGCCTATATTAATAAGACCGAACTCGTTGGCAGATATTATGAGAAGTAGTATTAGAGTGGAGTAGGAAATCAGTTGAGTTCTAATCTCTTTAGATTTTATAACGTTCAAAAGGTTGGTATATTTATTTTTTGTCTCAATCTCTTTTGCAATTTCGTCATTATCCGCACCTTCTGCTTTAAGTCTTTCAATAGTGACAAGTCGTTCGAGAACCCAGTCAGGGTAGTGGCCTCTTATATTCCCGTCGCTATCTTTTTGTCTGGTCATGTGCGGAAGCCAACCAATCTTTGTGTAGTATCTAAGCCTGTTGTAAGGGTCGCCTTTACCAAAATCTATTCCGGTACTTTGGGCCTTCAATATAAGTTCTTCGGTGCTTAACATTTTTTCCATAACCGCATTATAGCAAATAGTATTTTCTAATTTAGCTGGAGTTTGGAATATTGTATTTTATGGCGCCAGTATCATATTTGTTTGTATGCTCAACACAGCTATTACGGCTATTGTAGATTTTCCTAAATGCTCCGGTTCTATAAAAGGACTTCCGGAACACCTTTATATAAGGGGAGATTTACCGGCGGATATTAATGCGAGAGGTCTGGGTATCGTCGGGAGTAGGAGAATTTCTCCTTACGGTATACGAGTTCTCCGGGAGCTTTTTTATTATTTGAAGGGCAGCGGAACTATTATAATTTCCGGTTTTACTTCCGGTGCTGATAGCTATGCGCACGAATATGCTTTGAGCGCGGGGTGTAGTACCGTGGCTGTCATGCCTTGCGGGTGCGATATTATTCATCCGTCAAGCAATACGGAACTTTATAAAAAAATATCCGGAGGAGGGGGTGCCGTGGTTTCGGAGTTTGCAGACGGATTTAGGCCCCAGAAATGGACTTACCCTAAAAGGAACAGGCTGATTGCGGCTTTATCAAAGATTTTGTTGGTTGTGGAGGCTTCTTTGAACAGCGGATCTATGATTACCGCCCATTTTGCAATGAAATACGGAAGAAAGCTCTTCAGCGTTCCCGGGGATATTTACATGGAAAGATCGGCGGGGGCGAACAAGCTCGTTGCCGGAGGCGCTGAAATTTACCTGTCCCCGGAGCGGATTATTGCTGAAATGGGCTTAGATAGAGGCGAAAAACCTGGTATTAAGAACAAAGTTGCTATTGAAGGCGGCCTATCTGAAGAGACAAATGTTCTAAGTGTATTAAAGGAGAAAAGCTCCAACTTTGACAAACTCTTCAGTGAAACAGGAATTGAGCCAAGCGCCTTAAACGCCATTCTTATTGAAATGACGCTAAAAAATCTTATTTCAGAAAGAAACGGAGTTTACTATGTACTGTAAGGTAAGAACGTTTTTCATTAAAGATTTTAAGGTTATTGATGTTTGTGTAGAGGTCACTATTTCATCCCGGGGTATTCCCAGAGTCGAGGTAACAGGAGTAAAGGGTAGGGAAAGTGCAAAAAGCATAAAAATGATACGGACTGCGTTCAGTAATTCCGGATTGGAGTTTCCCAACAAAAAGGTGAATATAAATGTGCTTCCGGAAGGGTTAATTTCCGACCTTGCAGACATAGAGTTTCCTGTCTCAATGGGTATCTTATTTGCTCATTTGGGAGTAGCTCCCGGTACTTCGGATCTTTTCTACGGGGGTATGGACGCAGCAGGATCGCTTGTTCCCGCAACTAAAATTATATTTATGGACGGCGCTTGGTCACACGGGAGAATAGGAAGGTTATTTATTCCGGAGGGTTCCCATTACTTTAACGAGAGTAAAAATGGGTTGAATGTATACAAATTGACTTCTTTGTCGAGGGCAGCAGAAATCCTGATAAAAGGTGGTCAGCCTTCGACGGGAGAGCGTCAGTCTTTGTCACATAATTATAAATGGAAAGCGCCTGACGGGAAAAATTGTTTCTGTAACGTACTCGGAAACGAAAATGCTAAACGGGCTCTGACTATTAGTATTTCAGGACATCATAATATTTTAATGCTGGGACCGTCGGGTACTGGAAAGTCTCTATTAGCGGAGAAGAGTACGGGAATGTTTCCTTCGGGAACTTCAGCAGACGCGGTAGAGATAATAAAAGCTGCCGTTATGTGCGGGCAACCCCTAGAAAACACTGTAAAGACGCCTTTTAGGTGTCCTCATATTTCCATTAAAGAGACTGACTTAATAGGAGGCCCTAGGATGCCCGGTGAAGCAACTTTGGCACATAAGGGAATACTTTTCTTGGACGAAATGCACCTTTTTGCTCCGAAAGTTTTGAATTCCCTGAAAACTGTCGTTGACCAAAAGAAGATTGATTTCAATTGCGGTGGAATTCCGGTCAGTTATCCTGCTGATTTTCTATTAATGGGAGCGGCCAATAGTTGTATGTGCGGTTTACTCGGGGCAGAGGATAGGCAGTGTAAGTGCAACGGGCAGGATTTAAATACTTACAATTCCAGAATGAACCCGGCTTTGTTGGAAAGGTTTGATATTTTGACTCATGTTACAGGTGCCGCTGTTGAGGCGGTCCGGGCAAAAGGAGGTGGTAACTGTTCCTCAGGTTGCCGTATTAAAGAGCAAATCAATAATGCCGTAGCTGTGCAGAGGGAAAGGTTTAAGTCCTTGGGGATTAGCTATAATTCCCAAATTCCTACCGACCATATAAATAGTATTTGTACGCTGGGTAAGAACACTGCGCTCCTTTTGGAGATGGCGGTATCCAGATATGGGCTGTCTACGCGCGCAGTTCACAGGATATTGTGCGTATCCAGGACGGTGGCTGATCTGGAAGGAGCACCGGAAATCTCGGTTGCCCACATCGCGGAAGCCGTCCAATATAGGGTAAAGAATGACAAACCTTGAATTATTTTAAATCATGTTGTATATTCCAGGCATTATGATGTTAGAAAAAGTTTCGAAGGCGTCTCATCACCTTAGGGTTTTAGCGGCTCTGGGTTTTTTGAAGAACGACAAAAAAGGCAGGGAAGTGTATTACAGGATAAACGAGACCCGTTTTATAGCTTTGCTTAAGGATTTAAACAGAAGCCGCGTTTTTAAAGAAATTTTACTTAAAGCTTTGGAAGACTAATCTCCGTTTTCAAATAATTTATACTTTTGTATCTTTTTGATGCGTTAATTATGCGGTAATAAATGAGCAACATTACTTTTAAGTCGTCCTAATGACATACTGTTGCGTTTATTTTGCGGTAAATAAAGATAGAGTTTCTACTTACGATAGACTTTGTCTCATTTATTTTTCCGGTAACTCTATTTACGATGAGGTGTGGTACCAAACAGGGTAGTGATTATTTTGAGTACAGTTCTGGCTTTTGTAGCAGGGTATCTTATATCCCAGATGTATCCGGTTTTCTACCCCGAAAAAACCGAGGACAGTCCTGTTGAAAATTCCTGTGATGAAATTATAGATATTAGTGTGGAAATCTCCGGGGCCGTTTCTAACCCCGGCGTTTACGACCTCAATGATGGCAGCAGAATAATTGACGCTATCAAAACTGCCGGTGATTTTACTCCGGATTACGATTATTACTGGGTTAGCAAGAATATAAACCTCTCTCAGATTTTGAAGGACGAACAAAAAATATTTATACCGTTTGAAGCTCTTGGTTACAGCGTAAACCAGGGTAGTTGTTCCCAGGAGATTTTCTCGTCACTACAACCTTCTTCAACTACCGAAAGCTCCGGAAGTTCCGCCACAGCTGCAGGTACAACATCTCAGGGGACGGGAAAAGTGAATGTAAACACGGTGACTTTTGATGAACTTGACGCCCTTCCGGGCATCGGTGCCACCTATGCGGGAAAGATTGTGGCGAACAGGCCTTACTCCGGAGTAGAGGAGTTTAAGGAAAAGTCCGGGCTTACAAATTCTGTTTACGAAAAAATAAAAGATTTAATAACTTATTAATTTTCATAAGTATTAGTGGTTAAAAACTAACATGCGGTTATTAAAACAAAACTTCGGATTCTTACTCCTCATGTTTTTAACGGCAACGCGCGTAGTATTTTTTTGTAACACCAGAGGAGGTATTTTTGCATGCGTGCAAAGCCCTGAAAAAGGTCCCTTTGAGTTTTTTGAACCCATCAAGCAACATTTATCGGAAAGAGCAAGAAAGTATCTCCCAAGTCCTCACAGCGAGTTGGTTTTGGGGATGACAATCGGAGTCGATGATCTTTCAAAATCCCCGCGTTTCAAAGACGCACTTAAGCGCACGGGAACAATTCATGTGGTTGTAGTGTCGGGTTTTAATATGAGCTTGGTGGCGGGGTATGCTTTAAAGATTTTCGGTAGTCCTTACAAGGTTAAAAACTTATTACTTACAATAATTACTACGTTCTTTTACGCGGCTTTTACAGGATTTGAGCCGCCTGTATTAAGGGCGTGGGTAATGTCCTCCTTTATGCTGGTCGGAAAGTTTTCGGGACGTTTGTTAAACTCACTGCGCTTGTTGGTGGTTTCGTACTTCGGTGTCCTTCTTATAAATCCCGGCAACTTTTTTAGTGCGAGCACATATCTCAGTTTTTTGGCTACGTTCGGATTAATTGTTTTCGCGGACCCTGTCGAAAGCTTTATAACGAAACTAATCAAACATAAGTGGTCCGTAATGGGGGATTTTTCAGCGAGTTTTTCTGCCCAGCTAATGGTTTGGCCGATAATATCCGGAATGTTCGGGCAGGTAAGTCTGATAAGTTTATTGGTAAACGCCCTCGTTTTATGGACGGTTCCTATAACTACGGTACTGGGTATTCCGGCTTTGTTACTCCCCGGAAATCTTATGTGGATGATTCTTTTTCCTTTCTGCGATTTTTTTATAAGGGTGGTGAACTTTTTCTCAGGGTTTAATAATGCGAGTGTTGCTTGGAAGATGCCGATGCCGGCGTTTGTCATTTACTACGTTTTGTTTTTCGTACTAACTGTTTTTATTGTCAGGTCAAAGGAAAAGTCTAAGTGAAAGGCGCAATACTTTTTCAGATTATTTTTGTCACCGCCTACATAGTAGTTTTTCAGTTAGTAGTAAGCAGGCGTCTGTTAAGTGGTTCGGGTATGTCGGTGCACGTGATTGATGTGGGGCAGGGAGATGGTATTTACATTGAATTAAACGGTAAGCCGGTGGCGTTAATTGACGGCGGGGGTGACTACACGGCGGACAAATATATTTTAGAAAAGACAGGTTTAGGCTGCAACATCCCTTTGGTTGTTTTGAGTCATGACCACGGAGATCATTTTGTGGGTTTCAAACGTATTTTGGAAAGGTGTAAATTTGGCATACTCAGATATAACGACGTTGTTCTCGACGGACTCGCCGTACCCTCAAGTGTGAAAAATAATCCAAAAAATAAAGTTAAAAAAACTTTTGACGGAGAACAATTTGTAATCCGCGGAGTGTTTATAAAACTGTTCGTGCCTTACGAAAGTATTCACGGAATGCCTAAAAACCTTAACAACGCTTCTGTCGTTTTATTGGCTAAATACAAGGATTTTGAGGTATTGTCACTTGGGGACCTTGAAGCAGAGGGACAGGAGAGGCTAGACCTCAGAAAGCTTAAGAGGCTGATCAGCGGAAGGCTGGATGTACTGAAAATATCCCATCACGGCGCGGTAAACGGCTATAGCAGGGAGCTGGTGGCCGAGCTTAAACCCGTGGTGTGTGTGATTTCAGTGGGCGAATTCAACACTTTCGAGCACCCTTCCCTACCGGTAATTGAGGAATTGGAGGCGGCAGGCTGCGGTGTAATCCGCACGGATAAGGTAGGAGATGTTGTTATAAGCTCCCGCTGAATGATATGATGCTTTTGTCTATGGAGAATAGAAAATCCGGAATAAATAAAACCGCTCAAGACCTAATTTCTAAGGCAGTTCATAAACTCTATGGGTTAGACAAACTGACCATTAGTGTAGACGTTCCGGAGAACGGAAGTTTCGGCGACTACTCTACCAACATTTCGTTCGTAATAGCTAAAACTTTAGACAGAATCCCGTTTGAAATTGCAACCGAGGTTGCACACGAACTTTCATCTGAAAATCCAAAGATAGAATTTGAGGGTACTTTGTATTCTATTTTCGAAAAAATTGAACCCCACGCTCCCGGCTTTGTAAATTTCACCCTGAGCGATAAATTTTTATTCCATAACACGATGGATATAAACCTTTTGAACGAGACCTATGGGTCCTCGGATTTTGGAAAAGGCAGAAAGGTTATTGTCGAGTATTCCCAGCCGAATACCAACAAACCACAACACATCGGACACGCCAGAAATAACTTCATTGGATCCTCCCTTTCTAAAATCTTAGCTTTTTGCGGATACGACGTTGTAAAAACAAACTATGTCGGAGACATCGGAATTCATATCTGCAAGAGTATGTTGATGTACATAAAACATGGTAACGACGGTCTTCCAGACAAAAAGAGTGACCACTTCGTGGGTGACTTTTATACTATGTACGAAAAAGAATTCGAAAAAAATCCCGGGATTGAGAAAGAAGCTCAGGATTTGTTGAGACGCTGGGAATCAGGAGATAAAGAAGTAAGGGCAGTTTGGGAAAAAATGAATTCCTGGGTGTATGAGGGCAAAGGTTTAGCCGAAAAAGACGAAACCGGGGCTATTATTGCGCGGTTGGAAAAATATGGCCTTCCCGACAAAGTATTATTAAGAAGCGACGGTACCTCAGTCTACTCCACCAAAGAACTCCAATTGGCAAAAGATAGTTTTGAAAAATATAAGTTCGATAAGAGATTGTACGTGGTTGATGTGAGGCAGTCCGATTACTTCAAACAACTTTTTAAAATAATAGAATTGCTCGGTTTCGATTGGTCAGATAGATTGGTTCACATTGCTTACGGTATGGTTTCACTTCCTCAGGGAAAGATGTCTTCGCGCACCGGTCTGGTGGTTAACGCTGACGATGTTCTGGAGGATTTGACGTCTCTGGAGGAGGAGGAAATCCGAAATAGTATTAAGATGCCTAAAATAGTGCGGGAAACGGCGGAAAAAGTGGCTTTGGCGGCATTTAAGTACGGAATGCTCAAGGTCGACACCAAACAGGACGTTATTTTCAACTACGAACACGTTACCAAGTTTGAAGGTAATACCGGTCCTTATTTGCTCTACACATACGCCAGGGCAAGATCGGTACTTGAAAAAGGTGGTTTTGAGATAGAAGGCGGGAAATTCAAGTATGAATCAATACCTAAGGAGTTTTCCATGCACTTAAAAGAAAGAGCACTGGCTTCGGTGTTAGTGCATTTTCCTGAGTACGTGTTGAAGTCCGCCGGAGAATACGCGCCTAACCAAATCGCCAACTATGCATATGAAATCGCGCAGAATTTCAACTCTTTTTACGGTGAGCTCCCGATCCTGGATGCCTCTCCCGAAAGTTTGAAAAAGTTCAGGCTATATCTGACTCACGCCACGATGGTTGTTCTAAAACAATCCCTCAGCCTTTTGGGCATCGAAGTAGTGGAAAAGATGTAAAAGCTTTATACTACTATCAATGTTAGGGCGTAAGTCAAAAAGCAAAAGCTCATCTACCCATCCAATAGCCAGGTTTATAAGATCTGTACTTTCTGTTGTAGTTCTCACTGCTTTGGTTTTAGGTATCACTTTAGGGGCAAAAGAGCTGTATGCCGTGGATTCCACGCGCTTCGGAAAAATATCCTCTTCTTTGTTGGCCAAGATTCATATAAAGGTGGATGAAGATCAAATCGGAGAGGTTGCCGGAAAGTTTGCCGAACGTATTTCCCAAACAAACTTAGGCTCGGGAGTGTCTTCCAGCAGGCCGGATGGAGACTCTGATAAGAATGTTTATGCCGGTAAGGATGTAGCCGTTGAAATCGCGTTTTTATCAGATATACACGACGACGTAGCTAACCTGAATGTTGCACTAAATAAGGTTAAAGAGCGCGGAATAAAAGATGTCTTTATTCTGGGAGATATTACGGGCTATGGTGATGTTACCTCTCTTACAAAAATTAAGGATATTTTGGACGGGTCGGGTGTTGAATATTTCGTAATTCCCGGCGACCATGATTTAGCCCAGTCTTTAGATACAGGGAACTTTACATCCGTGTTCGGAAGGGAGTATGGAGAGACTGATATTTCGGGTTATAACTTTGTCTACTTCAACAACTCTGCTAATTTCACGGTAATAGCCCCCTCAGCTATCTCCTGGATTGAGCAGGAATTGCCTGAAGCTGATTTTTTCCTGGTATCCCAGCCTTTATACACTGAAGAATTGGCCCCTCCTTTTAATAGGATATTTATGGGCAGCACAAACGGCGAAGTGACTGACGCGTCCATGCTCGATAAGCAGGATGCGGTCCGTAGCCAGGGGGAATTGTTCCTTTCTTTGGTTAGAAATACCGCTAGTGTGAAAGCTTTGATAGCAGGTGATCACCATAAATCCTCTTCGCTGACAGACCCGGTAAGAAGTAGCTTGATGCACTATGTTGTGGGGGCAGTAAGTTCCAGCCTGAATGACTATCCTCAAAAAGCTTTGCAGTCTTCCAGGTTTGGTGTTTTGACCATCTTCCAGGACGGCAGCTACGAGGTTTCGGACGTTGTTCTAGACTAAACAAATCCCCGGTGTTATAAAGTAATTTATGAAAGAAAAAACCTTAGTACTTCTCAAACCCGATGCCGTCGCCCGCGGGATAACGGGGGAAATAATAGACCGTCTGGAGCAAACAGGATTGAAAATTGTCGGGGCGAAGTTATTGCGTGTTGATAAACAGTTCGGCTCAAAGCATTACAACCACAACGACGAATGGAAAGAGATGGTCGGGAAAAGAAACATCGCTGACTGTGAGAAGTTCGGGCTTGCTGCTAAGGATGTTTTCGGCACAGAAGATGTAAAGAGAATCGGCGAAATGGTAGACGAAAGAAACGCCGATTTCTTAGCTTCCGGACCCGTTTTCGCCATTGTGTTTGAAGGCCCCAACGCCGTCGCCAAAGTTAGAAATATGGTCGGGTCAACTTTCCCCGATACAGCGCCTCCCGGGACAATCAGAGGAGATTACGGGCTGGACTCAGCTTTTTCCGGAATGATTAGAAAGAGGACAACTTACAACGTGATACATGCTTCCGGATCGGTAGACGAGGCCGTTCAGGAAATAAACCTTTGGTTTAAACCTGAAGAACTAATCGACTATAGAAGAGTGCACGAAGACCTTTATAATTATTGATTTTAGGTCATTTGCTGTTCATTTCCGTGCTTCAGTGGATTAATATATAATTGCGGTTGTCGTACGAACGTGGAGGGATCGCATAGTGGCCTAGTGCGGCAGTCTTGAAAACTGCTATGCTCGCAAGGGCATCGTGGGTTCGACTCCCACTCCCTCCGCCAGGAATTTTCGACGGGCGCAGTCCCGGCGGAAATTACTTGAGGGAAGTTGGATCGTACCGCGAAGCAGGTTCGGCTGACTCAATTATGCGAGCATAGCGAGCAGAATTGCTTTGCGAAGCAAAACTCCCTCCGCCAAAATCCCATCCCAATATACCGTTTCCCCAAGTTTATATATAATAAAAGCAATGAAACTCGTAGTGCTTTGGAAGAACAATCCGGAATTTAGAATAATCGTATCTCTCTTTGTGCTGGCAGTAATCTTTTACTTTTTGTCTTTAACGACCGGGGATAAATCCAGGCAATGCACTCAGGTGGGAGGTGTATGGTCGAAAAAGTACCGTGAGTGCGAAAATATCGGGCTTAAAGAGTGTTTTAACATAGGCGGTCTCTACAACTTCTGCGCAAGTCCCTGTAGGCACTATAGGGAGGAAAACATTCTGGACGTGTGTGAATTCGAATGTACTAAGGTGTGTGAGTTTCTGCGCCTGTCAAAATGATGTGGCGGGAGATTGCGGATAATCTTAAAAGATACCTTCCCAAGGCTATTTTCTTTCTGTATCTAGGTACATTCTTTTTCAGTAAAACTAATCTTGTGATTGTCGATCTCGGCCGTCACCTTATGAACGGCAAGCTATTCCTGGAGCAGGGGACGGTTTTAAGAACGAATCTATACTCCTACACATACTCGGATTTTCCCGTTATTACGCATCATTGGGGCGCTGGAGTTATTTATTACCTAGTACATGCTTTGACCGGGTTTAACGGCCTTATCATACTTGGGGTGTTGCTGGCTATTCTAACTGCCTTTTTTCTATTTAAAAATTCTCAAAAACGGGGTAGCTTCGTGGCTTTCGCTTTAGTCGCGCTTCTGTTATTTCCATTATTCGCGTCAAGAAATGTACCCCCTTATGTTTTTGTTGCAGTTGTTTTGGGTAAACATCCACATCTTTTTCGTGTTTGGAATATTGACCGTGTTTATCTATATAGCGCACGCAATTATTACCGAAAAATCTATCAATCTACGGCGCAAAATGCTAGCCTTGCTTTTTCTGGTTATCGCAGCAAGCGCGATTAATCCGTTTTTTATTAAAGGCCTTTTTACCCCTTTCAATATTTTCAAAAATTACGGGTACATGATTGCCGAAAATCAGTCAGTGTTTTTCCTGCAAAGGTTGGCTCCTAAGTTTGAATACTTTTATTTCGAGATGATTGTGGTGCTTTTTATTGGATGTCTGGCATTTCTCCTATATAAAAAGAAGATTAAAGAGGATTTGCCTCTGATAATGGTTTCTCTAATGTTTACGGTGTTGGCATTAAGATATGTCAGGGCGTTTCCTCTTTTTGTAGTCGGTTCGGTTCCTTTGTTCGTTAGTGCCCTGGGTTACATTAAGAATAGGGTGTTAGTTTATGTGGCATTCGGATTTGTTTTACTGTTGGGTTTTATACCGCGTAGCTATTTCTCCCCGTTCCAGCGGGGGTTTGGTATGGGGTTGGGTAAAGATTCCTTGGAATCGGCAGAGTTCTTTTTAAAAAATGGGTTGCAGGGTCCCGTATTCAACAACTACGATATCGGAAGTTATCTAATTTACAACCTATATCCAAAGGAAAAAGTATTTGTCGACAACCGCCCGGAGGCCTATCCCGAGGACTTTTTCACACAGGTGTATGTTCCGATGCAGGAGAAAGAGGAGAAATGGCGCGAGGTTGCGGCACAATACAATTTTAACGTGATTTTCTTTTACAGAAGGGATTACACGCCCTGGGCGCAGCCCTTCCTTATTACAAGACTTGCCGATCAGGAATGGGTGCCGGTTTATGTTGACGATTTGGCACTCATTTTAGTAAGAAACGGCGCCCCTAACAAAGATTTGATAGAGAAGTACAGGTTGCCTCCTGAAATGTTTGTTGTCACGAAATAGGGTAGTTGTGTGTTAAAATCTTATTGCTTTGCTCCCGTAGTTCAACGGATAGAACGTGTTCCTCCTAAGAATAAGATGCAGGTTCAATTCCCGCCGGGGGCACCCGTCGGGGTGTAGCTCAGTTGGCTAGAGTGCACGGTTCGGGACCGTGAGGCCGGCGGTTCGAGTCCGCCCACCCCGACCAGAATGGCCATAGTACAGACCGCCATGCTTAGAATACCCTTTAAGGTCTTGGTAAAACCTGTCTCGGCTATTTTAAATTCGAACCACTGTTTTGCTTGATTTGGCTTGAGTTTCATAATAACTAGGTGTATATAGTAACCAGTAAAAATGGTAAACCTAAAAACCAATAAACGATTAAAGACTCTTATTGAAAAGGCAAAATCAGGGATTGATGCTCTCTATACAACTGAGATATCTAAGTTTGAGGAGCACACGCTCGAGAAAAAGGGAGACAGTTTTGCTTACAGCATCTCGTTTGAAGGCGGTAGTGAACACCTAAAATACAATGTTATTATAAACGCAATTGGAGCGATTGGTAAAATAAAAGAGCACATCAGAGACATTGAACAAAACGGCGATGTTGAGACATTTATAAATAAATCGAAGGAACTTAGTTTAATCATGGATCTCTGGAACATAGACAAACACGGGTATCCACTAAAACAACCAAGAACCCAGCACTACCCCATAATTGATAGTATTAGATCTGGGCTATCTGGTTATCGGGAGGGAGGCATAATAAAATACGGCAACGACGAAGATAATTTAGCTACAGCTAAAAACATGGCTATAAAAATTTCCTTTAACATAGTGGATAAAAATACAGGTAAAGTGTTATCAGACGGGGACGCTTTGTTAAAAAGTGCTTTGGAACAAATACAAGATTATATAAGTACAAAGTGAAATACACTAGCAATGAAAATCAGATTAAAACCCTGGTTCAACGCTAAATATCAGGGTTCCTATAGATGTCTTCAACTGTGCGCTTTCTTTACCTTTGTATTTATTGTATTTTGTAGATAATATTAGTTTAAGAACCGGACCATCATTATCTAGATCGATTTTGGTCACACTTTTCTTTATATATTTATCTTTTTTACTACTATCATTTAATTTAACCCTACAACTACCTAAATAGTAACCATTTAAACTGCCTTTTTCGTTATAAACTTTCTGCATAAGTTGTTGTGCTTGAATACCGTGTTTCTGCGGATTATCGAATCTTAGTTTCCTGGCGATCTCTGCACGTGTGTCACTCCATACGCCTCTTATGGAAGGGTGTGTCCAGCTGTAGCTCAAAGGAAGCTCGTCCTCTTCGAGATAGAGGCTTATATTTTCACCACCAAAAGAAACAATAGTTTTTTGCTTTTCTCGATTAATAACGGGTAGCTCATGTACCGTTAGGTGACTTTTTGAGCCAATAAACCTAACGACAACCTGAGAACAGCCGTTAGCATCCTTTTTATCAGTTATTTTAACTATCGCATATTTCTTCGAGTTTAAAACACCGATAAGAACACACATACTAATATAATATATAAAATTCCATGACTGTGCTGCTCGACCAGGAAAACTTGTTTATCCAAAACGAAAGTAACTTTGTGTTTCTAAATATCCAAACAAAAAAAGAGACCCGGGATAAATCCCTGGCCTCTTTTAGCGCATGTTGGGTTGCCCCAACATGCTTCAGACATTATATCAAAATATTTTTTTACGTCAACACTTTTTGTGTAAGAAAATAAATTTTCGCGGAGATTATTTGAAAGATAAAAGCTCGGGTTTGAAAACTAACGCAAGTCCGATAAGTAAAACAATAATTCCGCCGATCAAATGGGAATATTTAGCATATTTGTTCTTTATTCCGAAGGCTTGCAACGTTATCACGGCACCCACAAATACAATGATATCGTCGAGCATGAAAATAAGAATATAAAACACGAGGTACAGGTAGTATTGCCAAACCGGAAGGTTGTTCATGCTCAAAACTTTGGTATAAACAGCCGGAAGTCCCGCAGAGCATAGAAGTTCTATTAAATTTACCGAGGCTGCGAGTACGACCATACCTAACAATGCGATAGAGAGATGTTTATTCAGCACAACCTCTTTGATGTGTTCAATAAATCCGCGCCTTTTTTCGTTTTCGGTAACAACACAGCCACCCCTGTTTTTATAAAAATCGTATAAGTAATAAACACCCAACCCGAGTGCAAAAATCCCCACAATATATCTGACGACCAGGGCGTATCCGATAACCATAAAGAAGTTAAGCCACGCAGCCAGAAAAAGGAAGTAAACGAGGCCGGAAGTAAGTATAAAAGTCCCTCCGAGTAACCACATCTTCTTCCTGTCTTTCATGCCCAGTAAAAGACTAATAAGGAATAGTAGAGCCCACATAGCGCAGGGGTTAAAGCCGTCCATTAAGGCTATAGTAAAAGTGAACAAGGGAAGGGGTAAAGATTCAAGGTTAGGTTTGGCGGGGCTTTTTGCCTCATCTTTTTTGGAAACATCGGCAGTAAGATACGTTTTTACGGTAACTAGTTGAGGATTTTCGGCTAACACCTGTTTTACAACGTCTTCGGGAGGATTTTGCAAAGCCTCCGTAATCTTTCTCTCGATTTGAACTCCCGTAGTTTCTGCGCTACCGAATCCGATAACCTGTTCTTTACCTATAACTAAAAAGGGTACGCCCCCGGCGTCCACACCCAGCTTTTCTCCTACTTTTACAATAAGCTGTAGATTTTGGGGATTTCTGGAAACTTCGTAGGAATTTATAACAAGTCCGGGGTATTTTGGCGCGATTTCTTTTAAAAAAGCTTTTTCTTCGGTGCAGTGGGAGCAGGAATTGCTTTGAAAGAGGTATATATCGAGCTGATCTGCGGCGCTGACAGGTGTACGCGAGAGAAATACAGCCGTAAGTATTGTGAAAATGAAGAGCAAAGCACTTTTGCGCATCCGCTACTTCTCCTTGTTCTGGTTAATAATTTTCAACAGGTCTTTTTCTTCTATTTCCCCGCTTACTCTTGCTAATTCGTTATCTTGAGAATCCAGAAAAATGAAAGTGGGTAGAAGTCCCGCTTCCAGTCCGTAATTCTTAATAATTTCCGGGCTTTCGTCGTATTCGTAGTATTCAGTTTTCAGCCAGGGGTTTTCATTTTCAATCCTCTTCCAGATGGGCTTCATTACAAGACATCCGGAGCACCAAATTGCCCCTATTTTTAAAACTTTCATTGGGTTATTGTACAATGAGAGGAAGGATATGTTAATCCTAAGACACCACAAATTCGCTAAACTTTCAAACGTACTGATCGCCATCGGCGCCCTATTTTTGATTGTTTCATTCGGTCCGTTGATAAAGGACGAAATGTGGTTCTACGTAAAGGAGTTGCGTAACCAGGAGTATAAAATCAACGCTGAGGGAGGGGAACAGGAAAGTGTTTTCGCACGACTTTTGTCTTCGGATCCCGTTAGTATAACCCCCGTCGATACCGAGTTTTCCATCGTCATTGAAAGAATTGGAGTGAACGCGCCTATTATCGCCGACGTATCGGTTATGGACGAAAAGGCTTATAGAGAAGCACTTAAGCACGGAATTGCGCACGCCTCCGCGTCCCAGTATCCTTCCAAGAGTCCCGGTAACGTGTATCTTTTTGCGCACGCTTCCTTGAATTTCTTTGATCTCGGAGGCTATGCTTCGGTGTTTAACTTACTGAGAAAACTGAATTATGGAGACAAAGTTCATGTGTTTTATAAAGGCGATGATTATATTTATGAGGTTATGAATAAGGAAGTTGTTAAAGGGTGGAACACCGCACCCTTGTCGAGACCCGTGCTTGAGCCGGTTCTCACTTTACAGACATGCGACCCTCCCGGAACGACAATAAATAGATATGTAGTGACGGCTGTGTTGAAGGATGTCGTTGTAAAGTAACTTTTTTGTCCGGTGCTTTGAAGCTTATCTAATCCCGACTGTGTAAAGATCCGTTTGTTCCCCTGATTTGAAAGAGGTCAGAATGATTATTTTGTCGCCTGAAGGGACTGCAAATACCGAGTTGAACATAAGAGTGTTGTTATAAATTTCAACTTTGTTCGTGCCGTCAATCCTTACCAGCGATATTATTCCTCTTTTGTCCTGCTCGATATTTCCTTCGACTAGAATCAGGTGAAAACTATCCGAGTACCAGGATACTTTAGGTTGGGCGTCGGCTAAATTTGTGGTAAAAGCGGTATTTTCTATCTTTTCTCCGATCGGAATAGGGCGTTCGAAGTTGTATGTCCTGTATTCCAGCGTGTCTCCGGTTTGGACTGTGTATAGGAATTTTTTGTCGTCGGGTGCCCAATAAGCTCTTGTGGAAAGTGCCAGTTGTTTAATATTTTCCGGAACATCCAGCTTTTCAACTAAAACGGTTCTTTTTTCTGATAGAAGTACCTGCCAATCCTGTCTTATTGTGTCAGGGTTTAAAGCTGTTGAAGCTGTGTTGGATGCCAGGTCCACTAAATAGTATGTGTCGTTTGCTGCCTGTAAAAGCAGCTGGGTTTCATCGGGGGACCATTCTATGCTCTTGCCCTGGGAATATTTTACAAATTTTGTATCCTGCACTGCCATCACGGAAGTATTCCTGAAAAGACCAATTCCGGCTCCGTTTAGTGAGGTAACCCAGACCCCCGGCTTCTCTCCGTCTTCGGAGAAGTACGCTATTTTGTTTAAGGAAGGCGAGATACTGGGGTATTTTGCTCCGGTATTGGTCAAGGGTTCGAGTCTGGGGCTTTGAGAGACTAGGACAGCGGTGATGTCAGTTACCAGTTCCTCGTATATCTCAATTTCTTTGTTCCAGGGTACGAATCCCTTTTTCTCTATCTTTATTTTATGCTTGCCTGGGGCAATTCCGGACAGGGTGTCATTTGTGGCTGTTCTTAGTTTTCCGTCTAAATAGACACTGGCTCCATCGGGGATAGACTTAGCGCTTACCATACCGGTCTTCGCAAGATCGATAGTGGAGTCCTTACCTTTGTCCAGTCTGTAGCCCGAGGTGTAGAGGTAAAGAACAGATGTTATGCCCATTATTACTGCAATGGTTAGTATTTTTTCTAAAATGCTTATTCTTTTCTTCTTTTCGGCACTCATAATGCCTATTTTACCAGAAAATGGGGATAAAGTTTACGGTACGGTTTTTGACTGGGGCGTGAGTTATGACGCACTTTTTAAGTTTCGGGCCTCCCGGGATGTATAATTACTCTTATATATGACGTGCGCAAGACGGGTAAACATACTGGGTGTAAATGTGAACATGGGCTGTGATGTTAAGGCAGTTCTGGAAAAAATAGAAACTGACTTTTTGCACGGAGGCTCTCATTACATCTGCACAACAAATCCTGAGTTCATAATGTCCGCCCAGAAAGACGAGATGTTAAGAACAATATAGCGAGATTTTTTATAGGACTGAGTAAGGGTTTACAAACGGCTACGGCATCTTTTAGTAAATCTATGAATTTCGCACCCAAAGTTACTGGAGTGCGTTTAAGCGAAGAAATTTTTAAGGCATCGGCTGAGAAAAAATACTCCGTGTTCTTGCTTGGAGGGATGCAAAGGAACTGGCTGGGAAAACTTTCAAGTTCTGAAGGAGAGGATCTTGCACAAAAAACTGCGGAGAGGTTAAAAATGTATCATCCCGGTGTTAATATAATTGGAGCGTCGTCTGCCTTTTCATACAAAGAAGAAGATGACGAACCGACGCTTAAATATATCAAAGACTGCATGAGTAAGACAGGGGTGGAAGTTTTGGATTTCATACTCGTTGCGTACGGACATAAAAAACAGGAAGCTTGGCTACAGAGAAATTTGGACAAAATTCCTTCGCGTGTTGGGGTTGGAGTCGGAGGAACTTTTGATTATTTGTCAGGTGTTAGTAAGAAACCGAGTGACAAAATAACACAGTTTAATCTGGAGTGGGTGTTTCGTTTATGTACTCAACCGTGGCGTTTTTCCCGTATTGTCAGAGCCTTTCCTTTGTTTCCGATCAAGGTATTTTTGGAATCTTTGAAGTAATTTTCCCGCGTATATACACAAATAGTAATCACTATTGCTACAACATTCATCTGTTGACACTATATGAAACAAGTGTTTACATTTAACTATGATAAATCTTGAAGATAAACTTTATACGTCTACTGAAGTGGCAGATATTTTAGGTGTAAGTCTCCGTTCCGTTTATAGATACATCGAGGAAGATAAATTACAGGCCGAAGTGAAAACTGCGACCGGTCGTCATAGATTTACTAAGAAAAACATCTTAGACTTTTTGTATCCGGGTGGTGCTGAGGAAAAAGCAGGACAAGCCATGCCTAAAGAAGCTGTAAAGGTTGAAGTTAAGGAGCCAAAGAAAAAAGAAAAAGTACAGGAAGCACCTGTTGAAGAAACGCCTGTTGAAGTGACACCTGAAGAAGAGGAAGAAGAAGTCGAAGTAGTTGCTCCAAAAGAAGAAATAAAAGTAGCTCCCGTCGAAGAAGAGCCGATTGATTGGTTGGCTAAGTTCAGAGAAGCCGCAAAAAAGTTCGATGAAGAGAACGCCAAGAGGGTAGAAGCCTCTGCTAAAGCTCCTGTAGCGGAAGAGAAGGAAACATTTGCAAGTATTACCGAACAAGAGCCCGTATCTCCCAAGAGTCAGCTGTTCTTTTATAGAAGCAGACTCGGCGGACTTAAGGATATTGCTCAGAATATCGATAAATCTTCGAGAAATTCCGGGATTGATTACGCATTTACAATGAATGCAGGGCTATCGTTGTTTAAGGCTATAAAGCCTTTCTCGGTACTGCATGTTTACATCAAATCCAAAGACAAGGATTTTTTTGAAAGGATTCTTATGTTAACACCTTCCGACGAGAATAACGCTCAGCTTTGCATAATGACCAATGATGACAAAGACGTTTATACATCTAGCGAAGAGCTCCACGGATTGTTCGTGGCGGACAAGACCAGGTTGCTAGCAGACATTAGAAAACATGGCGACAGCGACCTTATAGAAGAAGCAGAATCGATACTGTAAGGCTTACATTAAATAACAAGTACACGCGCACCCGGGGTGGGATATTGCCCAAAGACGGGTGTGCGTGTATTATTCAGTAACATGACTGCAAAGAAGTCTCCGAAAGTCCACAAGATACTATTAGTTGCCACGGAAGCGCAGCCCTACGTTTCTGTAGGAGGGGCAGGCTCGGTTATAGGACATTTGTCTACGGCTTTAACAGCTCTTGGATATGAGGTAGCAGTTTTTATTCCCAAATTCGGTCTAATAGATGAACAGAAGTATCCGATGAAGATGGTGATGGAGGGTCTGTCCGTTCCCACGGACGATTCTGTGAACCCGGAGCTAGTGTGTAATGTGAAAAGTTATGAAAATGGCTCGGGGGTGAAAGTATTTTTTCTTGAAAATCAGGAGTATTTTGAAAAACGGGCAAACGTGTATGGATACTCCGATGACCCCACGCGTTTTTTAATTCTCTCTAGGGGAGCTTTAGAATTTGTGAGGCGCGGGGGATTTATTCCTGACGTCATACATTGCAACGATTGGCATGCCGCCTCAATTCCATTTTATCTTAAAACAGTTTATAAAAATGACCCGGTGTTAAAAAATATCTCATCATTACTAACTATTCATAATTTGGCATACCAGGGTACGTTTGACCACAGGCATGTTTCTGAAATGAATTATGATGACGGTAAATCTGTCATAGGTTCTATATTTTCTGACAGGGCGAGCACACTTAACTACATGAGAAGAGGGATTATTTTTGCCGATGCCGTAAATACGGTATCTAAAACTTACTCAAAAGAAATTCTTACTCCTGAATTTGGAGAGGGCCTGGATAAATTATTATCGGAACTTAAAGGAAAGTTATTCGGAATTGTTAACGGGGTAGACTATGAAGAATTCGATCCGGTTACTGACAAGTTAATACCCAGAAATTTTGATGCGGGGAGTATAGAACTTAGGGCTGAGAACAAGAAAGCTTTGCAAAAAGAATTCGACATCTCCGTGCACCCTGACAAAATGGTGTTCGCTTTCGTAGGTAGGCTGGATTTTATGAAAGGTGTCGATTTATTAACTACAGTTATGCACCATGTGCTGAAAGAGTATGACGTGCAGTTTGTAGAGATTGGCGCTGGAGACTGGTCTTTGACAGAACGTCTAAATAACCTGAAAGCTGAGTTTCCGACGCAAGTTGGCATACATCCTTACCCAAATTTTACGTTGCCCCGGTTGGTCTTCGGAGGGGCGGATTGTATTTTGTACCCATCTCGTTTTGAACCTTGCGGTATCGTCCAAATTGAAGCGATGAGGTACGGTGCCATTCCTATTGTTAGAAATGTGGGAGGTTTGGCAGACACTGTCGAAAACTTTGACACGTTAAAACAAACTGGCACAGGTTTTTTATTTAACGAATTTAACGAGTTTTCTCTTTTCGGTAAGATTATAAGAGCCATCGAGCTGTTTAAGAACAAGGAGTTATGGCGTAATCTCCAGCTAAACGCAATGAAAGCCGACTATAGCTGGGACTTTAGCGCCAGAGAATACGGTAAATTGTACGAAACTACTAATAATTTTCATGAAAATCCTCATGTGTCATTCTCTTCTTTGGAAGGTTTGACAAACCTATAAGTATTTGATACGATTTCGGCATTAACGGGTGCGACCCGAGGGGGACATTAAAGTTTCTTATGCTGTGGGCAGGAGTATAAGAAGCCGTCCCTCCCGGATCGTACCCTTTAATTTTTTCTGCTAGCGATCTGTCTACAAAAATCCCCGGCATCTGCAAAAAGAAATCTTTGACAAACACCCCGCTTTTATCTCATAATACGCGGGTGAAGATAGCCCTGGTTTTACACTTATACCAACCACCTACACAGGACGAAGCGGTGTTCCGCAGGATATTTTCCCAATGCTACCAACCTCTTATAAAACTCATTAAAAATAAGAAAAACTTTTCTCTGACACTAAATATTCCTTTGAGCCTGCTCGAACAGGCGGACAAATACGGATACGGAGACTGGATTTCCGACATTAAAACTTTATACGCCTCCGAGCGTGTTGAACTAGTAGGTACTGCGGCTTACCACCCATTACTGACGAAATTGTCTATAGAATCGGCTGAGAGGCAAATCGTTTTAAACGAATATGCGCTTGGTTATTATTTCGGTAGCAGGACCGGTTTTGAAGGCGAAGCGGCAGTAATGACAAAAAATATCGGAGGATTTTTTTCCCCCGAGTGTGCCGTGAACAACGAGGTTGTGTCTTTGGTAAGCGAACTTGGTTACGACTGGGTTTTAGTAGATCAGACAGCAATTCCTAATTTGTCATACGACGGTTATGACCCCGTTTATAATACGTTGAAGGGATTGGATATCAAGATTGTGTCAAGAAACAAAAGTCTTAGCGACGCCCTGTCTTTTTACAGGGAACCTTCGGTGGACCAAATAATAAACACTATTTTTTCGAAAGGCGACAACCAGGTTATTGCCTTGGACGGGGAGACTTTCGGGCACCACAATCCGCTTGGAATAGCGATGTTGGAAGATATTATAGATGTTGTGGTGGATAGAGGCGGAAGTTTTAGCAGCGTTTGTCAGTTGCTTCCGGAAATGAAAGCCCGAAATATCGAGGAGATAATTGAGTCAACCTGGGGTGCCGGTTACGAGGATATGGCTACGGGTAACGCTTACCCTTATTGGTCAGGAAACGAAATTCAGAAGCGCCTCGGTTCTCTTGAAAAGATTTTGGGAGATTACCAGGCAAGTATTCCGGTGAGCGACGAACCTCATGACTCAGCCGCACAGCCCTTGTGGTTTTACGAAAGTATGACAGATACCCTCGACGAAACTAAAGAATATTTGAAAAGACTGTTTTGGATAATGAAATACGAACACAGCGATAAGTACTGGTGGTCCTCAAAGAAGGCAATACTCGGAAACCCGATGCTTTTTCATAGGGGTATGGTTGAGAAATCTTTATCGTACGCATCGAATGTTGCCGCCAGCATACCGGATAGCAAAGGTAAGGATAAAATTCTCAAGTTGGTGAAGAGCATCGCATCTATGCTAGAATCGTAGTAATGAAATGGCTAAGCTTTCTTCACTTTTATCAACCGGCCGATCAGCAAAGAGATATTCTTGAGGCTGTCGTCTCACAATCCTATCTCCCTGTTTTAAAAACCATAAACGCGTCAAAATTTGGCAGTCAATCTATCAATATTTCAGGTTCTCTATTAGAGTTACTTGATAACAGCGGGTACCACGAATTGCTGGATATGTTTAAGAAGTCGTTGGAAGAAGGAAAGATAGAACTTACGGGGTCCTGCAAGTATCATTCCTTCATTCCTCTTGTTCCTGAAGCCGAGGTTTATAGACAAATAGTGAAGAACGAAGAAACACTCGAGTTCTATTTCGGAAACGGGTTTAAAAAGGCGGGTTTCTTTCCGCCGGAGATGGCCTATTCGGAGTTTTTGCCGGGTATGCTGGAAGAGCTAGGTTACAAGTGGCTGATTCTTGACGAGATTGCCTACAACAAAGAGGAAGTATTTCCCTCGGGTAATAGTTTGTACCGTATAAAGGACAGCAATTTGGCAGTATTTTTCAGGAATAGGCGTTTGAGCAATTTGGTTATGAGTGCTGTAGTAAGAAGCAAAGAAACCTTAGATCCTGCGATTAAAGATATGCTTCCGAATAAATATGTTGTTACGGGGATGGACGGGGAAACTTTTGGACACCACAGGCCCGGGCTCGAGAGCCTTCTTGGGGAAATAATAAACTCCGAAGAGCCGTATTCTACTATGTCAATCAGTGAATTTTTAAACAATAATTCCAGAGGGTTGCCCGTAGAAACAGTCACGCCCCGCGAGTCCACGTGGGCAAGCAGCCCCGAAGATATCGAGAGAGGCTCCCAATTTTTGTCATGGCTTGACACCTCCAATCCTATACACGGGTATCAGTGGGACTTTTTCAAATTTGTTCTCGATTTGTTTTATAAAATTCCGGAAAGCTCTGAAAACTACGATATGTTAAAGAGCAAAATGGATATCGCTATGTCCAGCGATCATTTTTGGTGGGCATCTGCCAAACCCTGGTGGAGTCTTGAGATGATAGAGCAGGGCGCTTTTAGATTTCTCGATATTATTAAAAGCCTCCCGGGTATTTCAGAAAATGATGTAAGCACCGCCCAAAAATATTATCAGTTAATTGTATCAACAGCTTTTGAATGGCAGAGGACCGGGAAAGTAAGGCAAATGGCTAAAGAACAAAACGAAGCCACGCGCATCCCGTTCAAAGAAAGAACATATGACAAAGGAGGACACCAAAAAGGAGTGTGGGAAGCGTTCATTCATCTTATTCAGGAAGAAGAAAAGAAAGCGGTAAAAAATCGAGAATACGAGAAGGCCGTGTTGTGGCGGGATGCTTTGTTTAAATTAGAGAATAAATTGGATATATACGATATGATTAACGCCATAGATTTATTAAGGCTAGAGATAGGCAACGACGAAGTAGAAAAAACTTTGAATAAGTACACCGAGAAATACCACAAAATCCGGGGCGGGCAACCTGAGCAAAGAGGCTAGTTGTTGAAAGACCGATTTCTGATAACATTACCTGTATGAAAGTACTTCTTGCTGCCTCAGAAGTAGCACCTGTTATAAAAATAGGCGGATTGGGAGACGTCATAGGTGCCCTTCCCAAAGCTTTAGAAAAAATATCCGTAAACGTAGATGTTATAGTTCCTTTTTTTCCTTCCGCAAAAATAGAAAACCTGCAATTATACAAAAGCTTCGATCTCCATGTACCTTTTGCAAACAAGAATAATGTGGTGGAGGTTTTTAAGACCAAACTTCCGGATTCTAACGTCGACCTTTACTTACTAAAAAACGAAGAGTTTTTTGTCGCCGGAGGTTCTAATTTCTTCGCGAACAACGTGACCGAGACCCAGATGTTTGCTTTTTTTAACAAAGCTATTGTGGAGTATGTCAAATCTTCCTTTAACACTTACGATATAGTTCACTGTAATGACTGGCACACAGGATTAGTGACGGGACTGCTAAACGACGAGCTGGGCAGCGAACGCCCCAGAACGCTTTTTACCATTCACAATCTTAACTACCAGGGTATAGGAAATCCCGCATTATTAAGGGACACGGGCATAGTACCCGGTGAACACCCGCTAATAGACTGGGATTTGGCTGACGGTGACTTGAATATGATGCAGCAGGGGATTACTTCGAGCGATTTTATTAACACGGTGTCCCCCTCGTACGCGAAAGAAATATTGACCAAGGAATTCGGCAGTAACTTTGAGGACATTTTAAAAGCAAGGGAAGGACGCCTGAGCGGAATTCTAAACGGGGTAGACTATTCGGCGCAACCCCGCACTTACGACATAAACTCCGTAGAAGAAGGCAAAAAGGAAGCAAAGAAGGCGCTGATGGATAGACTAAAAATAGATAAAAAACACAAGGACGCGCCCATTTTTTCATTTATTGGCAGGATAGATGCTTTCCAAAAGGGCCTCGACATTCTGTTCGACAGTCTTCCGGATTTACTAAAGGAGGACGCAGTATTTGTGTTGCTCGGAACCGGAGACAAAAAGTGGGAAGAAAAACTCATTACCCTTTCCAAACACAAGACAATTAGCGACAAATTTTCATGCAATATTATGTTCGACATTGAGTTGGCTAACCTTATGTACGCTGGAAGTGACTTTTTGGTTGTGCCATCGAGATACGAACCCTGCGGATTAATCCAAATGATAGCTATGTGGTATGGGACTCTTCCCATCGTTCACGATGTGGGAGGTTTAAAGGATACGGTAAAGAATGGGGAAACAGGTTTTGTTTTTAACAGATATTCAGCGGGAGCGTTATCAGCTTCAATGAAAGAGGCTCTCGATGTATATGGTACAGAGAAAATGACACAAATGATTCAGAATGCTATGAAAAAAGACTTTGGCTGGGAACAAAGTGCTGTAGAATATAAGAAGTTATACGAAAAGATAACTGCCCATGTCTAAATTTATTTTTGATGAACTTACAGGTACTCCGACCATTCTTGCGACCAACAGAGCCAAGAGAGTGGATCAGACGGGAGCGGCAGGCAATAAGCCGGCGTCTTCCAAAGATAACAAACCACAGCCCTGCTTTTTTTGCCCGGGCAACGAAAGCCTAACTACCGAGGCCGTTTATCAGGATGCCGACGATTGGAATGTCAGAGTTTTTCCTAATAAATATCCTCTGGTCGAGGCTCACGAAATTGTTGTTCACAGCCCCGATCACACTAAAGATATCCCTGATTTTGAACATGAACAGAACGTGAAAATAATAAGGGCATTTCTAAACCGTACTAACTACTACACCTCCCAGGGAAAAGAAGTAATGATTTTTAACAACCGTGGGGGCAAGGCGGGGGCTTCGATTTTGCACCCCCACTCACAAATCGTTGCCCTGCCGGGATTTCCGGGAATAATCGAGATGGAGAAGAACAAAGCTTTAAGATATGTGAATGAAAAAAACAGCTGTTATTGGTGTGACATGGTAAAAGACGGGTTGATGGAGACTAATCTTGTTTACGAATCAAAACACTTTGCTTTACTAGTTCCGGAAGCAAGCAGGTGGAGTTATGAGATGATTCTTATACCCAAGAACCACCGACCGAATTTTGAATACATGGACGAGGTTGAGATTAACGACTTCGCCCGGATTATGAAAGCAGCCTTGTACGCTTATGATGTTTTGTTCGGAAGGCCTGACAGAAACTTTTGGATTCATAATCAAAGGTACGAACCGTACCACTGGCACGTCGGATTCATAGCTCACATAAAAGTGATGGGAGGTCTCGAACTCGGAGCAGGAATTTGGGTTAGTGACAAGGCTACGCCAACAGATGCCGCCAAAACGTTGTCAGTTCATGTCAAAGAATGTTACGAAAATGAGACTTTGAGCTTGGTATAGTTCTTAGAAGACTATTTTGAGCCGACAAAAACGCCCCCGAAGAGGCGTTTATTTTTTGCAAATGTATAGTCAAGTATTACTTTTGTAATCAAATGAGACTACTTTTGTAATCAAATGAGACTACTTTTGTAATCAAATGAGACTACTTTTGTAATCAAATGAGACTACTTCAACTCTACCTTAGCTCCTGCTTCTTCAAGCTTTTTCTTAGCCTCTTCTGCAGCTTCCTTCTTTGCTCCTTCGAGAATTGCTTTAGGAGCTGATTCTACGAGACTCTTGGCTTCCACAAGACCCAGCGCGGGGTTGATCTCTCTTACCGATTTGATAACCGAGATTTTGTTCGCTCCGGCGTCTGTTAAAACTACGTCGAATTCTGTTTTTTCTTCTACAGGTTCGGCGGGCTCGCCACCGTTACCGGCTGCGGGCATCATTGCTCCCATCATCATGGGTGCTGATGCTGTAACTCCGAATTTTTCCTCAAGAGCTTTTACGAGATCGTTAAGTTCTAAAACGGTCATTTTTTCGACCATTTCCATAACTTTTTTTGCGTCTGCGCTTAACTTTATGTCTTTTTCGTCTGCCATATTTAATCCGCACCCCCTTTCAAGGGTTAATAAATAATTAGTTAACTGTCCTTTTTCTTAGCAACGGCACCGAGAGCATACACAAACTTTTTGTGCACTCCTCCCAAAACGTTCACAAATCCGCTTAAAGGTGACTTCAAGTTTCCAACCACTTGACTGAGAAGAACCTCTTTCGAAGGAATATTTTTTATTTCTTCGACTCTGGCTGAGTCAGCGTAGACCCCTTCAATTAGGGCTGATTTAATCTTAGGAAGCTCCAGTTTCCTGGCGAATTCGAAGATGGTCTTTATAGACGAGATAGCATCTTCGAATGAAAGCACGGCCATCGTGGGGCCTTCCAGGTCCTTTTTAATGTCGTCCGTTTTGATTTTTTCTTCTTCCAGAGCGACTTTAAGAAGGGTGTTTTTAATAACAAGCATCTCGGAATTTTCCGCTTTCAACTTAGCTCTAAGGTCGTTGGCGCTACCGGCAGAAAGTCCGCGGTAATCGGCAAAAACAATAGATTTAGCCCTGGCGACTTTTTCCTTTAAGATTTTTACTGTTTCTTCATTTTTTACTTTTCCGATTCTAGTGTCTTTTTTCATTTTGGCTACGTATGCACCTCCTAAAAATACTTTTTTGGACGGGGCGGTAAACTTGGGAGCCGTCACCGACCATAAAATTACTCTTAAAAAATTCAAACCCACCAAAGACGGTGAGTTAAACCACAAAAATATACTGATTTAAGGTTTACCTCGGCAAGATTATTAAGCTTTACCGGTCTATACCGTGAAGCCCTTGCTATCTTTGGTTCCTTTTCACTCGCGAAGCGCGAAGAAAAGATAGAAGTCACAGACTTTGCTCTGTGTTCTTCGTCACAGGGGTAGTTTAAAGGGGTAGGGCGGGGTTGTCAATGGGTTGACGGGCAAGAGCCATATGTATCGGTTAGTTGAATATGACCGCTCCCTCCGAAACATTGTTTCGGACCTGCGTTGCCGTAAGAGGGTAAGAAAACAGTCTAAATTCGTCTATCTGTCCTGTAAAGTAGGATGTATTGATTTTGCCCAAAGTTATATTGGAGGTGTCAAATGCTGTTGTGTCCACAACGGTGACTTGATGCCAGTTTGTGTCGGGTAGCGTAGTTGTTGAATAACCGTCGACGTAGATGGTTGGGGAGGAGAAGCCGTTTGCGTTAATCGTTCCGGACGAGACCGATATTGTAATACCTCCGTTTGCCAGGTCCACTATTGATTGGGTTGTTGAGGCAGGTTTTATCCAGAAGCTCACGGCGTATGATGTGGGACCCGTTGCTAAGATGCTGTAGTCATCGGATCCGTCAAAGTGCAAACTTCCGTTTGTTTTCCCGGAGGCCCCGTTATACCAGGCCTCGTCGGTTTGGAGAGAGGCACAGGATCCTTCGGAAGAGTTGGTTCCCGATCCGCCTATCGATATTATTCCATCATATGTTCCGGATTTGCCGGAATCATTTGCCACCAAACCTTGGCATTCATCCAGTTTCCACCACAAAGAAGGTCCGCCCCTGTCGTAATCCCAGGCGATTTGAGCTGGAGTACGTGCATAGTCGTATACGGTAAGATGGGAGATTTTACCGTTGAATTTATGCTGAGGAGAACCGGAATAATACCTTGTGCCAATAAACGTACTGTCTATGCTAGCGGCGCTTTGTCTTGTTTCTCCCGTTCCCGTTCCATCTCCTGTTCCATTTAAATACAAAGTTACGGTCGTTCCATTGCGGGTTACGGCAACGTGATTCCACGTATTTGCAACCAAGGTTGTGGAGCCGTTAATACCTCCCCCCGAAGGCGCCGAGTTGTCGTAAAGTAGTGTGCCGGTCGAATTGTTTATCGCAAGCATATGAGTGAAATTCCCGGCGTCATTGTCATTTTGTGCGAATATGGTAAATGTATTTGAAACGTCTGTGACTTTTCCGGGAAAAATCCAGGCTTCTACAGTAAAATTATCCTGGGCAACCAGCTCTCCGGTTGCAATACTTACGTAGTCATCTGTTCCATCAAACTCCAAGGCTCCGCCCACATTCCCGTTTGTCCAGGTAGCGTTTCCATAAATGGTTCCGGTGTTACCGTTTCCGGATATATCGTTTAATGTTGAACCCGTTTTTTCGTCAAAAGAGTAGTTAGCTACGGGGTTGTTGCATGTTGACGAGTCTCCGGGAACGCAATACGTTCCTTTTGCGCTATTTAAAGGTATGCCCGAGCTATCAGTTGACAGTGCGCCAAAACTAAACACCCTGCCCCTGTTATATGCCTGGGCAATTTGAGATTTATCTAGTGCCGCCGTGTATACTTTCAGCTCGTCGATTCTTCCTGCAAACTGGTGCTGGGGAGTACCTGAATAATACCTCGCCCCAATTAAAGAGTTATCTACCGCCGCGTAACTTGATCTGGCTTCGGCTGTGCCACCACCCTGTTCGTAACCGTCAATGTAAAAGGATACAGCGTTCCCGTCTCTGACAACGGCTATGTGGGTCCATTTTGAGGCAGTTAAAGCAATGTTGCTGCTTAAAACCCCGTCCGAAGGGAGCTCATTGTCGTAGGTTAGTTTTCCTGTTGATCCCGAAATCGCAAAATTATGGGTTGCATATCCCGAACCATTGTCATTTTGTGTAAAGATTGTGAAATCATGAGCGCCATTTACACTTGCGGGGTAAACCCATCCTTCGATTGTTATTGTATCTTGGTCAACCAGCTCACCGGAAGCTACGGTTACGTAATCATTAGCGCCGTCAAACTCCAGCGCCCGATCAAACTTGCCGTCCTGGGACCAGGTGGCACCGATAATTGTACCGTCGTAAACACTTTCGAAGGGGCTGGTATTGTGAACTGTGTTTCCATATCCTTCGTCCATTTTCCAGTATGCTTTCGCACTTCCGACAGGGGATCCCGGAATGGGGTGGCCGGCGTTGTAATCGTTTAACAGTGCGGTGGGAACTACGGCGTAGTCGTAGATTTTAACTTCATCTAAGTAACCTTTAAAGAATTCTGAACCGGCAGTATTAGAGCCCAGTCGCAGGCCCGCGTCATTGGTAGCAAGGGTAGTGTGTGTTCCCGCGGTTACAGTTTTATCTTCTGTGTTTACATAAACTTTGCACGAAGTTTCCTCTCTTACTGCGGCAACGTGGACCCAGCCTGACGATGAAGTAACGGCGGAATTGGCCGTTTTGCTTACGGTTTCGGTTGTTCCGTTGTCGGTAAGACAGTTTACGGCTCCGTTTGCGTCCACGAATAAGGCGTATCCGCCGGACGTCGCAGTGCTGTGCTTACTCACTATGTTATATGGGGCAGATCCTGCGGTGCCGAGGTTTATCCACGACTCAAGTGTAAAGTCGGTTGTGATGTCGAAAGGTGTATCTGATGTTGATACGTAATCTGTTGCCCCGTCAAAGACACCGGCACTACCGAACTTTCCCGTTGTATAGCGGTTTGTCGTTGAGCCGGTCCATGTGCCCGAGTTGTTGTTTGTGGAGATGTCAAACACCCCTGTTGTGCTCTTCTGGTCGAAGGTGTAGTAGGCGACAGGACTTTTTGGTGAAGTATAACTTCCTGCAACTTCCGAAGCGGCTAGCACGGTATTATATAATTTGACTTCATCCACTTTTCCTACGAAACCGCTTGTGGAGAGGCTGTTGTTGTTTCCCACATAAAAAGATTTTAGGTCTGAGATGCCGGTAGTGTTAGTCACAGTAGAATCCAGCTTACCGTTTACATAAAGTTTGGTTTCAGTGGAATTTCCTGTGAGTGTAATGTAGTACCAGTTGTTTGTTGAAAGAGTTGTTGATGAAGCTCGTTCGTCAATTCCGTTAGATGAGTAGAGAAGTTTTCCGGCATTTGAAGGGTCTGTTTTTATATACATGGATTTGGTTGTCCCACTACCGTAGGTCAGGTATTTTGTAGTGGCATCGAGGGTCGTGGGGTGGTACCACCCCGAAACTGACACCTGCTCCGAGATATTGAATTCGGGGGTGTACATCTGTTCGTCTCCGTAGGTGTTGAGGGTGTCTGTTATTGTTATGTATGTGGCCTCTGCCCAATCTGCGGTTCTCGCGATATTTGACATTCTGACCTCATCAAGAGTGCCTGTAAATAACTGACCACCTGCTGTTGTTCTTCTTCCAAAATCAAAGGCACCGGTAGGATTTGTGTAGTTGTTAGAGGCGTTTGTTGCCAGAGATTTTTCTACGCCGTTGACATAAAATTTATGTGTTGCGCCTGTGCCGTTTCTGGTATAAACAACATGGTTCCACTGTCCGGCTGTTAAGGCGTTTGTTCCCGTATAGGATATGAATGTACCGTTGATAATTGTTCCCACTGCACAGCTGCTGTTATTAATTTCCAGCTGAATTACTCCCGCTTCATTATTTCTCCCCAGGACAGTTTGTCTGGTTGCACACGTAGTAGGTTTAACCCATGCTTCAACAGTCATAATATTACCCATATTAAATGTGGCATCGTTAGGGATGCTCACAATGTT
>Ga0075594_127_pt1 | contig 10721 bp, 4 predicted proteins | sample RifGroD1_FD_68351 | JGI IMG/M metagenome (GOLD analysis project Ga0075594, IMG submission 68351) | candidate division WWE3 bacterium GW2011_GWD1_42_70
CTCCAATACAGTCTCAACCGCCACCATATCGGGATCCGGTCTTGCAACTCAGGTAGCATTCTTCTCAGCATCAACTGCCATATCGGGTAGTAATAATCTATGGTGGGACAATACAAATGGAAATCTTGGTATAGGAACATCAGGTCCTACCGCTAAACTTGAACTTGCAGGTTCTGCTGATACTGAGCAGTTTGTGATAAGAGCGTTCTCAAGCCAGACCAACCAAAATCCTTTAATACAACTCCAATCCTCAACTGGCACTCCTCTACTCTCTATACACTCTGATGCTGTAACAAACGCATACTTCGGTTACGGTGCCGGAGTTAATAATGAAACTGCATCCGGTTACGATAACACATTTATAGGCTATTTAGCGGGTTCTTCAAGTGTAAATGGGATATACAATACGGTTTTAGGTTCCAATGCACTCGCAAAATCTACGACAGAGGATTACGCGGTAGCAATAGGAGCATATGCGTTAGAAAACAGCGATTCCACCGAAAATACAGCAGTGGGTACTTATTCACTCAGACTAAATACCTCAGGAAATGATAATACCGCTGTGGGGTATACAGCACTTTACTACAATACCATTGGAGATTACAACACAGCTCTTGGCTACGCCGCACTTTGGAAAAATACATCCGGAAACTACAATACGGCGGTAGGACGTGGAGCCGGGATTAACAATCAAACCGGGCTTGGAAACGTGTTTATGGGAAACTACGCGGGGGATGGGACGGCACGATCGGCATCCGACTACAACATAGCGATAGGATATCAAGCAGGACACAGCTTATCGAATAACTCAAGTAGCAACATATTCCTAGGTTATCAAGCAGGTTATAACGAGACTGGTTCAAATAAACTATATATAGATAGCGGATCAGCTCCGGGAGGAAGCGCATTCATCTACGGAGACATGGACACAGACCAACTGACCTTCAACGCAAATATTGGGATAGGAATAACCTCTCCTACCGCATGGCTTGATATATCGGGTGCAACAACAAGTAAGCCTTCAATAAGAGTTGCATCGGGTACTGCCCCATCCAGTCCTGTAACAGGAGACATATACAATGACGGAGATCAACTCTACTACTACAACGGATCTACATGGCAGGATCTTGGTGCCGCAGGATCAGGTACAGCAACAATAGCCGGCTCCGGTGTTGCCACACAAATTGCTTTTTTCACAGGTTCCACAGCAATATCCGGATCAAACAATCTATGGTGGGATAATGCCAACTCAAGATTGGGAGTAGGGACCTCTGCTCCTACTTCTACCCTGAGTGTGGGGGGAGCAAGTTCAATCATTAGTAACACAGTCGGTAATATGACCATAACCCCTGCAAATGATTTAATACTAAGCCAAGGAAATCTTGGGATCGGTACAACAGGTCCTACCGCTAAACTTGAAATCGCAGGTTCTGCTGATACCGAACAATTCATAATTAAAGCGTATTCTTCACAAACAAACGCCAATCCTTTGATACAACTGCAGGATTCTACCGGTTCTGAGTTACTGAGAATCCACACGGACAATCTCAAAAATGTATTCATGGGATATTTAGCAGGATCTTCTAATACCATTGCCGGCAGTAGCGGCCTAAACAATACATTCATAGGCTATATTGCAGGTTCCTCAAATACAACTGGCTATAACAACACCGCCATTGGAGCCGAATCCCAATATAGAGGGACAACAGCCTATGACAACACCTCCCTGGGACAGGCAGCGCTTTATTACGTAACAACCGGTTCTGAGAATACCGCCACGGGTAAATCTGCTGTTGCCAGCACCACAACAGGCATACGAAATACAGGCGTCGGAAATTACGCCCTATACGGCAATAGTTCCGGTTACTACAACACTGCTATTGGTTATGAAGCAGGATACAATAGCCAAACCGGATACGGTAACACATTCCTGGGTTATAGGGCTGGACGCGGAACCACGTGGAGGACACTATCCAGTTACAACGTAGTCATAGGTTATAGTGCTGGATATAGCCTATCCTATAACTCCGACAACAACATCATTATCGGTAACGAGGCCGGTTATTCTGAAACGGGGTCAAATAAACTGTATATAGATAACACCTCAATGGAAGCGCCAGATTTAGAGCCGTAGGTACGAGCAACGTAAGTAATGTACCCCTATATATAACTAACACCGGAGTCTTAAGTACCAGCTCATCTGACGAGAGACTAAAGACCAATGTTGCAACAATAGAAAACGCCCTGGACAAAGTATCCCAACTACGCGGTGTAACCTTTAATTGGGCCGGGGATGGGGTAAAAGCAACGGGTATGATTGCTCAGGAAGTCATGGACGTTATGCCCGAGCTTGTGTTCCAAGATCCAAACAGCGGGTACTACGGATTACGCTACGGAGAAACATCCGGTCTATTAATAGAGGCTACAAAAGAGCTAAACACCAAACTCGCTGCTCTTGAGATGAACCTTTCTTCCCACACTGCAACTATAGATGGCAGCCTTAGCACTACTACAAATACAATTGATAATTCACTATCGCAACTCGAAACCCTTGAAACTGACGTCACAAATCTGAAATCTGAGGTATTAACAATTAAGGAATTATTGAGTCAAGTTACTGCTCAAAGCACTGAAAGCAGCTCGTCTATCGCGATTACTACACCAGAAGGAATGCTAGCCGAAATGTACAAAGTATTCGAAGATTTGAAAGCCTTCGTAGCTGCCCTCGGTCTTTCCAATAACGGAACTGCTCTTGCGGTATCAACCGACCTTAATGTACTAGGTGAGACTACCCTGTACAACGTGACCGTGACCGGAGATATCACTGCAGGACTTATGAAACTCGACACCCTTAATAATGTTTTCGAGGTGGCCGGACCTTCTTGCTATAACGAGCTTACAGGTACAACCAACGGAACTCTGTGTACCGATCAAACTTTATACCTACAAAGGTCACTCGCAGGAAATGTTGACTTACTTAATGGAGCCTTGGTGGTTAACCCCGACGGAAATGTAACGGTAAAAGGCACCTTAACTGCTGAAAAAGTGGAAGCCACAGATGTAGCCGCGGAAAACGTAACAATTTTGGCTGCCTCGAAGACCATCGGAAGCGGTACAATTCTTATAGGCCAAACTCAAATTAAAGTCGATAACACTTTAGTAGCGGAAGGGTCTAAAATATTCATAACAGCGACTTCCAGCACCGGAGGTCAGTCTGTAATAGTTAAACAGAAAATCGCAGGAGAGTCGTTTACTGTAGCAGTTGATAATCCCGCATCCAACGACATCACCTTCGATTGGTGGATTGTTACTGTGGAGGCAGGATTATAAATATGGAAAATACCGAAATGGAGATGACAATTTTCGGAACGGATGCTGTCCCCGTGAACCAAAAAAAGCAGGCTAAAAAACCTTTAATTGTCGGGATAGCCGCCGTTGCGGTTGTAGCCGTTACCTTCTTAATCATTTTGGCTTCTTCTAAGAAAACTGCCGAGGGATTTACAGTTCTTAATACAAACAAATCAGTCTACTCTCCGAACGAAATGGCTGTTATTTTGATTTCTACTACAGACAAAGAAGGCAAAACACTCTGTCATAGCAACCTTGAAGTTATGGTTACCGGACCCGACAAAACTAATATTGGGCTTTCAACTGAAAATGAAATGCTTCCGACTTCCACCACCTGCGCTGAAGACGGAACTGTAACAAATAATCCGGACTACCAATCCGGTTTTGTACCTAAGCTTGAAGGTATTTACAAAATAAAACTAACTAACCTTGATACCAACGCAGTAATCGAAAAAAAGATCGGGGTTAAAAAAGACATAGATTTTAACATCGAAAGACAAACAACAACCAGGTTAAATCCCTCGGAAACAGTACGTTACCACATGGTTTTGAAAATATTCTCGAAGAATAATTTTAAGGGACAGGTAGTAGAAACAATCCCCTCCTCCATTAAAATTGCCTGGGTGGGAGAAGCTAAACTTGAAGCCGAAAAAATTACATGGGGAGTGGATATAAAAGCAGGAGAAACTAAAGAGCTTATTTACGACTATGTAAACCCGACTACAGAACTAAAAATATATGACTTCGGTCCGGCCTCGATGTCTATAGGCAGCAGAAGAGTTTTCGCAGAAACAAGTTCTTGGCAAGGAATTAATGCTTATGCCACAAAGTAAGAAGGTTCATAAAACCCCGTCTTACAAAATAATCGGAATTTTTCTGGCTGTACTATCTTTATGTCTTTTTGAAACTAAAACAGCTCTGGCGGCAATCACAGTTCTTGACGAAAACACCGGCACAGACACAACTTCAGCATTTACAGTTACACGACCTTCCGCGGGTACAGGCGATTTTATAGTTGTTGTCGTGGGCGAGGAAGATGACAACACGTTCGTTCCGCCTAGCGGACAAGGTTGGGTAGAAGGTGATCAGTTGGCATCAAACGCCGGTAGCACTGACCTATCTTTCGGTTTTTTCTACAAATTAATAACGAATATAGGCACCGAACCAACGACATATAACTTTACAGGACCCGGAGCAAACGATAATACCTCTTGGTGGGTCGCTTCGTTGGGCGGAGTTGACTCAGCTAACCCGGCGGATGAAACAATGTCCGATAATTTAGTCGAGTATATAGATGTTGCTACTACCTCGTTCTCAGCTCCTTCAATTACAACTGTAACCCCCGGAGCATTTGTTATTGCGGGGTGGGGGGTTCAAACAGACGCTACAGTATCAATGCCGGGGGGTAGTTGGGCTACTGAGACAAACAACCTAGCTTCAGGAAATATATATATGAGCGTAGCATCCCAAACTTTCGCTTCATCGGGACCTACGGGCAACGTATCAATTACCGCCGAAACTAGTGCAACCGAAGTTGTAGCAGGCCAGTTTGCCTTTAAACCGGCCACACCTCCGCAGGCACCGACAAATGTCTCGGCAACCGACGGAACACTAACTGATAAGGTGACGGTAACATGGACAAAATCATCGGGTGCTTCCGGATATTATGTTTATGAGGGAGCCAATCTAATTGCGACACTTGGAGATGTGGCAACCTTTGATGACTCCTCTGCTCCGTCAGGATCGATAACAGCCGGTACCGCCTCAGCAACGGATGGTACAAGCGGAGCTCACGTAACTCTATCCCTTAGCGGGGAAGGCACCACAAACGGTACATCAAGAACGTATAAAGTGCAGGCATTCAATTCTGCCGGAACAAGCGGAGATAGTAACACGGATACAGGTTACCGTGGGGTTGGAACTATTTCATACCAGTGGCAAAGAAGTGCTGCTGATTCAGATGCAAGTTATTCCGATATATCGGGAGGCACAACAGACCCTTACAATGACACGGGAGCGCCGGCAGACGGTAGCGGAAGATATTTTAAATGTGTTTTGACAGCAACCGGTGCAACCTCGCAAACCTCCACGGCAGATAGGGGGTATATAAATACACCGCCAACTACAGTTCTTAACACACCCAACGACGGGGGGTCAACTACTGATACCACGCCAACCTTTAATTTCACAGCCACAGATGCTGATTCCAACCCCGTGGAATATAATTTTCAGCTAGATACTGCTACCACTTTTGACAGTCAGGGGGGTAGTCCTCTTCTTAATAAAGTGTCAACTACGGATTCAGGATTTACGGCAGGACATCCTTTTTCATCAGGAAGCGCGGCAGAATTTACCGTTCAGGCAGGAGACACACTTTCTCCGGGTACATATTACTGGAGAGCAAGAGCGATTGACCCCACAGGAAGCAACACTTACGGAAACTTTGCCACGTTTAGAACACTAACCATAGCCGTTGCCGGAATAGATCTATCAGGAACCATATATCAATCCTCAAATGAGAGTCTGGCATATGACTGTAGTGGGGGTAATTCAAAAACAATACTAGTTAGGGTCAACGGCGCAGGATCATTTTCCGGAACCTGTGATCAGAACACGGGAGCATGGTCAACTACGGGAATTCCCATATCAAGTGGTCAGACAGTGTACGCGTATCTATCCGGAGTATCCGTGGCCGGAAGTACCGTTATGGTAAGCAACGGGTCAGCTCAAGCCAACGTGCCAATTATTGTGGATAGAGTTGTGCTAAGAGATGATGTTGATAGCTGGATTTCAAACGCAGAAATCCTGGCAGGAAATACGGCTGATGCCGAGGATTTAATTACAACTCCGGGAAGTAATCATGTTGTTGTCGGCCCCTCCTATGAGACACATATATATACGGGAGATACATATTCACCGGGTGGATACGTCACAACAGGAAAACTTCATGTTGTCGGATCATACACAGGAGCACAAGAATTACTAACCCTTACAGGCTCGGGAACAGGAACATCCAGACCGTTATATGTTGATGGTGGAACATTCACAGTTCCAGACGAAGTCCAATTCCAAGGTACCTCTGGAACAGATATTGAAGCCCTTACATATGCCTCCCTTACTCTTAACCCAACATTGACTGCAGGTACCACATATACATTTTTAGGAGCAGCATCAGCTAATGGCAACTTTACCATTAACCCAACTGCTACCTCTTCATACTCACTTTCAGTTAATCTGGCAGGTGCATTTACAGTTGCTTCAACAGGAACAACAACCATACAAGGAACAACATCAGGAATTGGTGTGCTTAACACCACCGCATCCAACTATCAACTTAACTCAGGAAAGATAGACATTGCATCGGGAGGAATACTTACTGCCAATGACTCAAACATATATCTGACAGGAACCACCAGCACTCTATTTACTAAAACAGGAACATTTAACCAAGGAACAAGTGCCGTGTACTTTCAACCCGGGTCAGGTAGCCCCACACTCACATCAGGGGCCATAACCTTTTATGACGCAATCGTTAATATGCTAGGACAGACAGGAGCTGTCGGGGGCAGTACTACGATCTCCAACAACCTAACAGTTACGGCAGGAACCTTATCCATACCCTCAACCTACTCATTGTCTGTTAACGGAAACACAGTCTTATATGATTCGTTAACGATATCCAGCACAGGAGACCAAACCTTCTCAGGAACAACGACAGTTGCCGAAAATGGAATATTCACAAGATCCTCTGCCTCAGGAACAAATATATTCTCAGGGCTTCTGTCGATAGAGATAGACGGCTGGTTTAATACCTCAAACAACCCCTCTTTTACATTGCGAAGCGGTTTATCCAACAACGGTTCATTCACCTCGGGAACGGGCACATATACATTCGACACTAACGATCAAAGTATCTCAGGTTCTGCTACTACCACATTTAGTGGAGACGTTGCAGTAGGAGCGGGAAACGTGCAACTAACAAATCAGAACACAGGTGTTGTCACTGTCACCGGAAACTTGTCAGGAGGAGATGTGAATGCAGGTTACATAAATTCAACAAATTCAACAACTCACTTTAAGGGAGGTGTTTTTGGAACAGGAGGTGTACTTACTGCAACAGCTAACCCCAACTATATATATTACACAAGCTCATCTGCTCAAATAGTTAAAAACAAACACAGGTGTTGTTGTCGAAGCGACGACCTGGGACCCCAACATCTCAGTACTAGGTAATGTCACAGTTTCCAATAACACCACCTTTACAAACTCGGACTCAGCCTCGAAAACTCTTAATATTGACGGAGATTTAACCATCACAGGAACATTTACAGCACCGGTAGGAACAAGCGATACCTCATTCACACTGGGAGGTGATTTTATCAAAACAGGCGCATTTAATCACAACAATGGTCAAATCACATTTGATACAACAGGGGTTTCCCAACTCGATTATTCCTCCGACACTACCTTTTACCAGTTTTCGGCATCTGCAGGTAAAAATCTTCAGTTCGATGAAACTTATACAACCATAATCGCCAACGACATAACAATTCAAGGTACAAACTGCGGACCCGGAAAAATTTACCTTGATTCAGTAGTAAACGATAACCCCTGGGCAATTAACATACAAACAGGTGCAACTCAAAGTATTACCTATATCGATCTGGAAGACGCGGACGGTTCCGGATCCCAGCAAACCCCGACTGCTACAGACGCTACTCAGACAGGCACAAATACAGGCTGGAGCATTACGGAGGGAATCTGCGTTCCTGCTATGAATTTTGAGGGGATAAACATGTCGGGCATAAATATAAATTAAACTGTCCGGCCTATCGTAAACTCAAAATCCTTCCGGGAATATTACATACTATGTCATATAGATTGAGCATTAAAATTAGATTAAAATTACACAAACTGCCATGAGAAGGAGACAAAATATTAAGATAATGTTAAGAAAGATGCACGGAGGGTGGAACAGCCTGACCATATCTCTTGCGACCTATAGAACAAAATCCGTCAAGTCCTTCTCCTCCCCGGCCGAATCGAAAAAAAGTCATAGGGGGCGGTTTAAGGGCAAATTACACCATAAAATTAGCAGAACCATATCAAAAATAAACTTTGTTCGTAAGAGCATTACCGATGAATGGAATAACTTTTATACTCAGAAACTGCCCTTTTACAAAATAAACAAATTTTGGAGAACTCACTACCCCATTTACAAAAAGTTTCTCATTCCGGTCTCACTCGGAATGCTTATAGTATTAGCCCCTGTCGTGTGGTTATCGGTGAAGAACCCTGACAAAGTTTTTGCCGACTGGTTTGACGATAACTGGCACTACAGAAAAACTATTACTATCACTAACCCGGGAGCCCCGGACTCCGATAAGAAAATTTTGTTTGAAACAGACACCGCAACGTTGGTTGGGGAATCCAAAATGCAAAACACGTGCGCCGACACACGATTTGTTGATGTTAGCGGACAGGTACTGGATTACTATGTAGATTCGGCAAATGGAGCGTGCAACACAAATTCCACCGATTTTTATATCTTACTTCCAACAATAAATAAGGGTTCCACCGTTGTTTACTTTTATTACGGAAATGCTTATGCAGAGTCTGTTGCTCAAACCAGCCAATTCTCACAGGCAACCTTTAGTCCGAGTCAAAGTTCGACGGGAAATGAAACATCGGGTCCGGAACCTACCGCTTATTGGAAATTTGAGGAGGGGTATGACCAGAAAGAAAATACTAAGATTGAACAGCAGCTGGAGATTATGAACACACCGGCTTCTGTCTCCTGGCTAACCGGATCAACAAAAAGTAGAGTAGTAACTGTTACTAATTCAAACGCCTCAGCTCTAACTAATTTCCAAGTTCTGGTTAGTGTTACGTACGACTCGGACATGAATTCAGATTTTTCGGATATTCGCTTCACAGATTCCTCGGGCACGGAATTAGATCACTGGCTGGAAAGCAAAACTGACAGCACCTCGGCGAAATTCTGGGTTGAAGTTCCAAGCATAGCCGAATCCGGCGATACAACCATATATTTATTCTACGGCAATGCCTCCGCATCCTCCGCAAGCAACGGCGACAATACCTTCATGTTTTTCGATGATTTTAGCGGCAGTTCTGTAGACACAAATAAATGGACTGTCGTAGACGCAACAGGTATTAGCGTATCTGGAGGTGTTTTAAACGCCACCTCCACAACCGGGTGGTTACAATCTAACTCGGCGTTCAGCAAAGCTCAGCAACCCGTCATTGAGACAAAAATACAACACGTGACGATGCCAACTAATGGATATAATCCGCTCAGCACCTGGCTAAGTACATCCGATACTTTCGGAGGGCTGATACATCCGGGATCTACCCTTCGGCTTTATTACAGAAACGGCGGTACCTGGACATCCATCTATGACAGCACGCTGGTCAGCAATCTATTGGTAAGATTAAGAATTTATTCAGGTTCTACCGCAGCAATTTACTACTACAATTACGATACGGACGCCTTAGTAGCTTCTGCAACCGACCTTTCTAACTCCGTAGATAACGAACCCATCAGATTTATTAGACGGGAAGATGACATTAATACGGGTCAGTCTATGAATGCTAATTGGGATTACATTTTGGTTAGGAATGGGGCAACTTCAGACCCGACAACATCTGTGAGCAGCACGGAATTTACCAGTGATAGCTACCAACCAGATGACGCGTCTCTCGGAATTGTCTATTTTGTCCCCGAAAACTATAGCTCCGATACTGTTTATTTGGAAGCGGTCGTGAGTCTGGATAGTGGCACTACATGGGCTCAGGTACGCTCGCCCGAAATCTCGGCAATATCTTCCAGAACAGCCTCGTCCTATACGGTTAAGTTTCGGGCGGGGGACGGGGACTCAGTTGACCCGTCAATTTCCGTGTACGATGCAACAAACTCTGAATCCATTTACGAGTATAGTTTGGGCGATCCCGGTGACACTAAAGTGAGGGTAAACAATGCTCGTCTTATAATCAAACAGGAAAGTGGTGTGGGGATTACTCAGACTGAGACTAAGACTGAGATTGGGAGCTATGAAAGCAGTTCTGCTACATCTTACACACCTCAGACAGACAAAAAAATCTATAACTACGATTCTTCAAAATATGATCCCGCACCAACGAATTTTTTTGAAGCCACTGCGGGTGTATCTCTAAGCGTAGGTGTCGGGATAGAACAACAAATACCAATCATGGTAACAGCACCGTTTTACACAAATTCAACCACCTATCTACCGACCGACAATTCACTCGGACTCGTGTACTGGGACGCAGACAAGTACTCTGGAGCCACAGTCTACTTAGAGATAGATTATTACGAATACGGATATTCCGAC
>Ga0075594_104_pt2 | contig 7544 bp, 9 predicted proteins | sample RifGroD1_FD_68351 | JGI IMG/M metagenome (GOLD analysis project Ga0075594, IMG submission 68351) | candidate division WWE3 bacterium GW2011_GWD1_42_70
TCTCATCTGGAGGAGTACGGTTACAGTAGTTCCGAACTGCATGTTCCTGCAGTAAAGCATGAAGAGTAATCAAATAAAAGACATCCGTGAAACCTACGCTGATAAGTTCGGTTTCAACATGCCTGAGCAACCCTTTTCGAAGGTACAGAAAGGTTTATCCGAAGACGTGGTCAGGCAAATATCTAAGAGCAAAGGTGAACCGGAGTGGATGCTGGATTATAGACTCAAAGCTTATGAGGCTTTTACAAAAAAACCGATGCCGGAATGGGGAGCCGATCTTTCACACATAGATTTTCAAAATATTTATTACTACATTAAACCCGGAGATGTTGAAAAGAGAACCTGGGATGATGTACCGGAAAATGTTAAAAAAACTTTCGATAGGTTGGGAGTTCCTCAGGCTGAAAGAGAATACCTTGCGGGGGTAAAAGCCCAGTATGATTCCGAGGTAGTTTATTCTTCTCTGATGAGCGAACTTGAAGAGGAAGGTGTGATATTTTTATCAACCGATGAAGCCCTGAAAAAATACCCTGAAATTTTTAAAGAATATTTTGGAAAAGTAATTCCGTCTGCAGACAACAAATTCGCGGCATTAAATAGTGCTGTCTGGTCGGGCGGATCTTTTGTTTATATTCCGAAAGGCGTAACTGTGAAACGTCCTCTTCAAGCGTATTTCAGAATAAATGCAGAAAGTATGGGGCAGTTTGAGAGAACATTAATAATTGCCGAAGAAGGCAGTTTTGCAAACTATGTTGAAGGTTGTACGGCTCCTGTTTATTCATCGGATTCACTCCACGCGGCTGTGGTGGAAGTTATAGTAAAACCCGGCGCCCGTTTTAGATATACGACCATTCAGAACTGGTCCGACAATGTATACAACCTCGTTACAAAAAGAGCGCGCGTTGAAAAAGACGCGGTTATGGAATGGGTTGACGGGAACCTCGGTTCCAGAGTAACCATGAAATATCCCTCATGCTACTTAATCGGTGAGGGGGCGAGAGGAGAAGTTTTGTCTATCGCCTACGCCTCAAAGGGTCAGCACCAGGACGCCGGTGCAAAGATGATTCATGCGGCGCCCAATACTTCCTCCAGCATTGTTTCAAAATCGGTTAGTTTGCGAGGAGGAAGGACAAGTTACCGGGGTCTAGTTGATGTGGCGTTGTCAGCCCCAAATGCAAAATCCCGTGTGGAATGCGACGCTTTGATACTGGACTCAATTTCGGCGACGGATACTTTTCCGACAATGAGAATTAACGAGAGTAGCGCGAACGTGGAGCATGAAGCTACCGTCAGTAAAATCGGCGAAGAAAAATTGTTTTATTTAATGAGTAGAGGATTAACCGAGAATGAGGCGATGGGTTTAATAGTTTCCGGATTTATAGAGCCGATCGTCAGGGAACTTCCGATGGAATACGCGGTCGAATTAAACAGACTTATCGAACTCGAAATGGAAGGGAGCGTCGGATAATGAAAAGCGTGCTACTTGAAAAAAATCAAAATATTTCATTGTCTCCGACTGAAAACACACAATACATTTATTTAGTGCAGGGCGGTTCAGCTGAAGTGACAAACCTCGAACTTAATTTTGAAAAAGAAGGGGTTGCCTGTGAAATTATTGTGTTGGGAAAAATGCACGAGGGACAATCGGTAGAACTTACAACCACATCGCGCCATCTCGTTCCCAATACTTCCTGTGTAACTAATTATTATGTGGCTTTAGAAAATTTATCTTCTTCCAACTACGTGGGAAAAATAATCATCGCGAAAAAAGCTTTTCAAACGAATTCGTATTTAAATAACAAAACTTTAGTTATAGGGGAAGGCACTAAAAACATAACCCGCCCTATTTTAGAAATTGAAGCTGACGATGTTAAAGCTTCCCACGGATCAACTACAGGAAGGGTCCGCGAAGATGATGTTTATTATTTGACCAGCAGGGGTCTGACCAAAAAAGAGGCCGAAGAGGTTATAGTAGAAGGATTTTTCGAGAGTGTGGTGGCGAAAATTGAGGCAGGGGTTGTTAGAGAAAAAGTTCGGGTTGGAGTAAAATCTTAATACCATGAACATAGAAAAGATTAAAAAGGATTTCCCAATTCTTGAAAGAAAAATAGGGCTAAACGACCTTGTCTATTTGGATAACACAGCCACGACTCAAAAACCCTTGCAGGTAGTAGAGGCTCTCAAAGATTATTATTTTCAGCACAACGCCAACATTCACCGGGGAATTCACACCTTGAGTGAGGAAGCTTCGGAAATGTACGATAATGCGCGTAAAACCGTCGCGCAATTTATAAACGCTATTTATCCGGAAGAAATTATTTTTACCCGCGGTGCGACCGAATCACTAAATATGGCAGCTTTTTCGTGGGGAATTCCGAATTTAAAAAAAGGCGACAAAATCTTACTGACGGGATTTGAACATCACAGTAATTTAATTCCTTGGCAGATTGTGGCAAAAAACACCGGAGCGGAATTGAAATTCGTAAAGATTGGATCCGCAGGTATCGTTGATATGACCGAATTTAAAAATGCTTTAACTCCCGATGTGAAGTTAGTGTGTGTTGCCCACGCCTCAAATGTTTTGGGAACAATTCTGGATATTAAAGAAATATCCAAAATGGCACACGCTGTCGGTGCTTTGGTTTGTGTCGACGGAGCCCAGGCCGTGCCTCATATGCCGGTTAATGTGCAAAGTTTAGGGTGCGATTTTTACTCTTTTTCCGGACATAAAATGCTGGGACCTACGGGAATCGGTGTTTTGTATGTTAAGAAAAGTGTGATGGGTCAAATGGTTCCCTTTCAGTTCGGCGGTGGAATGATCAAGGAAGTTTCCTTAACAGATGCAAGCTGGGCGGATGCCCCGGAAAAATTTGAAGCAGGTACGCCGGACGCTGCCGGTGCAATCGGATTGGCTGCTGCGATAGATTATCTTACTGCGCTCGGTATGGATAAAGTAAGAGAACACGAAATCGAATTGGGAAAGTATGCAATCGAAAAACTAACGGCAATCGAAGGAATAAAAATACTCGGTCCCCTTGATCCGGAAAAAAGAACGGGATTAATCTCATTCTATTCCGAAAAAGTTCATGCCCACGACATAGCTTCGGTGCTCAACAGTTTCGGAGTTGCCGTAAGGTCGGGACACCACTGCGCGATGCCTCTGCACAAAGAATTAGGATTACCCGCTACAGTGAGGGCGTCTTACTACATTTATAATGATTTTTCGGATATTGATAAGTTGGCTGAGGGAGTCAAAAAAGCACTGACAATGCTTTCATAAATATGGATGACATATACCAAGAGGAGTTGATGGATATTTATAAAAATCCTGCAAGACGGGGTTCTCTTGATGACGCTAATGCCTCAACTTCGCAATCAAACCCGATGTGCGGGGACGATATTAGTGTGCAGTTAAAAATAGAGGACGGAGTTGTTAAAGATGCAAAATTCCACGGAAGTGCGTGTATGGTTAGTATAGTTTCCAGCGAAATTTTATTGGATTATTTGGTGGGTAAAAAACTGGAAGAAGTTAAAAGTATTTCAAAAGAAAAACTTCTTGAAATGTTAAATCTTAATCTCACTACCAGCCGTATCGGTTGTGCGACCCTCGCTCTGGGAGCAGTGCAAAAAGCGGTAACAGGCTATGAAGAAAAATGATGCCAAAGAAGAAATAAAAATAACGAAGGAATTCAATATGGGAGAACTTGTATACAAACACCCGTCTGCTGAAGAAGTATTGCTGGATTACGGTTTACATTGTGCGGGATGTTTTGCGAACTCGTTTGACACTGTTGAAGCCGGGGCTAAGGCTCACGGGATGACGGACGCCGAGATAGACGAGATGCTCGAAAGAGTGAACGAAGTATTAAATTTCCAAGAATAAGGGAGGTATTAAATGAAGATTGTGAAAGTTACGGTTAGCCGGGATATTTGCATAGGCTCGGCGACCTGCGTAGTAATGGCTCCCGATGCTTTTGAATTAGACTCCGAGGGAATTTCAGTAGTAAAGACGGATGCGTTAAAAGTTGATCAGGAGACATTGCTTAATGCGGCGAAATCTTGCCCTGTCCAGGCCATTCACGTTTTTGATGAGGACGGGACTAGGATTTTTCCGGCTTGAGTAATGTTAAAATACCCCTATGAACTATCAAATTACTTCAGACAATATGACCGTGTCTCCCAGCATGGATTCGTTAGCGAAGACAAAATTTGAAAGAGTGTCGAAGAGGTTTCCGGAAGTAGAAGAGGGCGCAAAATTTGCCCGTATCGTTTTGAATACGGCCCCCAACGAAACATTTCACGTTAAAGCTAATATTACGGTCGGGGGAAAAGAGTATTTTTCGGATGACACGGACTACACACTTGAAACTGCAATAATAAACACCGTCGAAGAGATTCTTCAAATGATAGAAAAAGGCAAGGACGTACAGGACAAAACCGCGTTAAAGGAAGAAATTGACTTGCTCGAAGAAATAGAATAACCTACACGTTGTAAGTTCAGCTTATTGTCATTACGGTGTTTTAGGGGTGATTAGCTCAATTGGCAGAGCTCTCGTCTTACGTTTGATGCTATAGTGAGCAACGCGAGCTATAGTTCAAAGGAAAGTACCCGGGAGTTTTAGTAATATTGAAAACTTGGTTATAACTTGGGTGATTAGCTCAATTGGCAGAGCTCTCGTCTTATACACGAGCGGTTCCTGGTTCGATCCCAGGATCACCCACCAAAAAAGATTTTTCCCTCTCTACTGCGCCGTGTATTTTTTGTCCTATACTTCCCGGATTTTTTATAGCCGACAAGACCAGTAAAGGTAGATATAACAGTAACAAAATGGTGTGTGTCCACTGCCATCCGAAGGCAGAGAAGTAGAAGAACAAACTTAAGATAATCACTGTCGCTGTATAAAACCACGCCTTTTTAATCCTCGGCAAAAGTCCTATCAACGGTATCGCAAGAATAATGAAATCAGCGGGCATAGAGTGCGGTGTCATTATTAGTGCTGTTATTAGACAGAAGTAGAATATGTCGGAGCCTTGCGTGTAGGAGTCTCTTTTTTTGAGAAGGAAAATAAAAAGTGCGGCCTGTGTCGACAACGCTAACGTACCTATTACCGCGACACTGGTTAAAGAATTTTTAAACCCTCCCACCAAAACTGATAGCAACGAATAAATATCCATACCGAATTTATACTCCATACCGAAACTTCCGGGCTTTGTAACGTATTGCCCGATCAGTGAAAAATATTGTAATAGAAGTTCATTGCCCATCAGTAAATAATTGGCAAGAGCAAAAAGAAAAATACAGAAAGCGGAGATTTTTATAAACTTTTTCCTCTCAGGATATATAGCGAAGATTAGAAGAATGAACGGCAGATATTGAAATTTTAAAAAAAGTAAGGACGACAACACCCCAAGTTTCAGTGTTTTCCTTTCCATAAAAGCTATATACATTTCTGTGGCTAACTTGTGGAACTTATAAAGTCTGTAGATTGTCCATAGAATAGCTACCAAAGTAAGAGCCTGTGCGACCTTTTCTGCTACTAGAGGTGGAATAAGCAGAAAAGGAAAATATGGAATCGCGCTGACAGGTAGATTAACAAATGCCATGTAACCCTTTTCTCCGCCGAAGCCTTTTTTGAAAAGCTGTTCTTGAATGTTTTGTTGTACTTCAGGATTATATAAATTACTTTTGTCTGTGATTAATATCGTGGCGCCGGTATAAAAAGCGTAAAAATCTACGGGCATTGTTTTAAAAGCCGCAACAATATAGTGCGAGAATGTAACAAAGGAAACTATAATTATTGCAGCCTTTGATCCGAAGTCTTTTATATCGAGGTCGCGTATTTTACCCAACCAAACTTTTAAAATGGTGATATTCACTGAACAAGTATATCAATTTAAACGGAGCAGGGGTTTAAAGAGTATCCAACTCGGTTTTTTCCTGTTCGCCGGTTCTGTCTATATATTGAAGATATCTTTCGGTTGTAGAAATTCTTTTGTGTCCTGCAATTTTAGACAAGTAGATTATGCTAACGCCGCTTGCTAAATGATGGGCGACGAAAGTATGTCTTAAATCGTTAACTTTAGCCTTTTCCACACCCGCTAATTTGAAGAACCTATCTATAGTGGATCTGATGTTTCTTATTAGTAAAGGGTTACCGGTTTTTGTTACAAACAAATAACCTGAGTTTTTTACAATTGATCTTTCTTCGCTCATGTATCTGTTAACGGCATCAATAACAGCTTTGTTCAAAGGAATAGTTCTGGCTTCTTTATTGTTTTTCTTAGCAACAAAAAGAGTTCCGGTTGAGCCGGAGATAGTTAGATTTTCAGTTTTGATTTCAGCAAGTTCTGAAATTGTTACACCTGTCTGAAGCAGCATCTCTATCATTGCGTAAGTTCTAAGGTCGTTTCTTGTGGCATCTCTTAAAGCTCTGTATTCCATTTTAGTTAAAATACGGGGAGCTTTTGTTTCAAGTTTAGGATGTTTTAAACCAAGCGAAACGTTTTCTGAAATTTCTCCTTCTGAGTAAAGATATTTAATGAAAGTTCTGGTAGCGTTTGTTTTTCTTGACACGGATTTTAAAGTGTAATCGGCATTGGACAACTTTTTCATAAAGTCCTCCAGATGACCAAGTTTTATTTCACTCACCAGGTTCACGCCCATGCCGGAAAGGTGGGATAATAGTTGCTCAACGTCCTTGCTATAAGCTACAACAGTAGCACCGGACTTGCCGTCATTTTTAAGTTTTTCTACAAAGTTTTTATGCGCAGCTTCAAGGTTTAACATAGTTTTTTGTTATTTAAGCAGTGTAATAAGGGATTCCGTAAACAAATAAAAATACCGTCATAGGTGAAATCCTATGGGCTATTCTAGCACCTGCCTTGCCAAGTGTCAATTAATTAACTATCATCGTTTTAATGCTAAAAAAAGGTACCCGGGGAAAGTTATTAGTATCCCTAGCTTTGCTTGTAATATCGGCGAATTTTATAAAATCGACTGTAGAAGTGTTGAATAGCAGGAAAAGGCTTGAAGACGCCCTGGATAAGGAAGTCAGCCTTACGTTTGAGAGGGACACGCTTAAAAAACGGATAGAGTACAAGAAGACCGGGGAATATATAGAAGAAAGTGCCCGTAACGAACTTAATATGATAAAACCGGGCGAAAAAGTGTTTGTACTGGATGAAGAAAAACCGGCGGCGGGGGAGGTTGCCTCAGCTTCTGAAACCAGGGAATTGACGCCGGTTGATGACATGGAAGACCCGAACTGGTATCTTTGGTACAAGCTGTTTTTTTGACAATAAAGGGCTTATCTGTTAGATTTTTACGGTACTAACGCGGGGTGGAGGAATGGCACCTCACCGGGCTCATAATCCGGGGGTCCTGGTTCGAGTCCAGGCCCCGCAACCAAATATTCCCACTTTCAATTGATATCTGTATAATCTCATCTGAGACAGGCCAACATAGCTCAGTCGGTAAGAGCGGTCGTTTCATAAGCGACAGGTCCCAGGTTCGATCCCTGGTGTTGGCACCATATAACTCAAAC
>Ga0075594_114_pt1 | contig 5893 bp, 5 predicted proteins | sample RifGroD1_FD_68351 | JGI IMG/M metagenome (GOLD analysis project Ga0075594, IMG submission 68351) | candidate division WWE3 bacterium GW2011_GWD1_42_70
TTGGGCAGGGGGCAGAATGGTTGGGTTTGGGTTACTTACTCGACCATTCTGTTCCTTGCCTAAAATTTCCTTCATAATCACATTATGGAATCACCTAACAGTGCGAAAAAGTTCATATTTTTCTTAATACTCCTGACCCTATTGGGCGGTGCCGGTTATTATGCCTACACCAAAGGACTGTTGCCCGATTTCCTTAAGAAAAAAGAAGTTCCCGTAGAACAGCCTGTTGAGGAACAAGTTTCGGTTTTTGAACCTGTTGCAGAGCCTATTCTTCTACCTCCCACCAGCATTTCCATAAAAGAAAGAAATATAAGTGCTGATATTGTGGAAGTGGGGTTGCAGACCGACGGTACTTTGGGTACCCCCAAAAAATGGAATGAAGCCGGGTGGTATACAAAAGGTGCAAAACCCGGTGAAGAGGGTAACGTTATAATTAACGCACATTTTGATGACAATCTGGGCAGACCCGCTGCTTTTTGGCAGTTGAAAAACGCCACAGTAGGTGATACAGTTCTTTTAGAAGATAGTTTAGGAAGATTGTACGCTTACCAGATCGTCGACTCTTTCCTAGTCGATATCAATGACCCCGATAGACTTGCGGTATTGAAAGATACTGAGGGCAAGTCAGAGTTAACGTTGATTACATGTGGTGGAATATGGCTCCCAGGTAAATCGACATACGATAAAAGACTAGTAGTGAAGGCCGAGCTTATCGAATCTTTGTGATCCGATGAGGCTTAGAGTCGGGAGGTAGCAAGGGGCAGTGGCTATCTCCCGGCTTTAGGCGAGTGCCTGAAACAGATTGATGTATAAATTTCATTTTTAAACAATTAAATATGCCGATTAAAAAACCTGTAGATACAAGTAAAGATAGTAATTTGATTAATAACGGTGTTCAATTTCCCGATACTTCCGTTGTTAAAAAGAGAACAGCTCCGAAGACTGACGATGCGGAGAGTGTTGCTCCTGTTGTGGAACAGGAACCTATAAAAGAGGTACCCGCTACACCCGCCCCACTTTATTCCTACCAGCACAAACCCAATATTCCTACAGAAGATAACGGTTCTAACGGCGACTCGGTTGGCATAGAAGGAATGCTGGAGATATTAAATGATTACGGTGTCATAAGACAAAGAGAAAAGTCCGAATCGGATCTTCCGCGCGATGTTTATATAAGCCATTCACAGATTAAAAGATTCAATTTAAGAAAAGGTGATAGCATAAAAGGTTATGCTAGACCCCCCAAAGAAGGGGAGAGGTACCTTTCTTTACTGAGAATTGAATCGGTCGAAGGAATAGAACCCGAAAGTGCCAGGAAAAGACCACATTTCACCGAGCTTACCCCTATTTTCCCGAAGGATTGGATGAAGCTTGAAACGACCAAAGACGTTATTTCCACCAGACTAATTGACTTAATAGCCCCTATAGGTAAGGGACAAAGAGCTATGCTCGTTGCTCCTCCTAAGGCAGGTAAAACATTTTTACTCATGGATATTGCAAACGGTATAACTACCAACCACCCTGAAATTGTGCTTATGGTTGCCCTCATCGGAGAACGTCCGGAAGAGGTCACACACTTTAGCCGTAACGTTAAAGGCGAAGTGTACGCAAGTAATTTTGATGAGAGAGCTGAAGAGCAGACAAGAGTTTCAGAATTGTGCCTGGAAAGAGCAAAAAGACTGGCGGAAAGAGGAAAAGACGTAGTCATTTTAATGGACTCAATAACCAGACTTGCCCGTGCGTATAACATGGTTGCTCCTCCTTCCGGTAGAACTTTAACAGGAGGTTTTGATCCCGCAGCTTTGTACCCTGCTAAACACTTCTTCGGTGCCGCGAGAAATTTCGAAGAAAAAGGTAGCTTAACTATCATCGCTACCGCTCTTGTTGAAACAGGTTCAAGGATGGATGATGTTATCTTTGAAGAGTTCAAGGGTACGGGTAACATGGAGTTGAGGCTGGATAGAAGCCTGTCGGAAAGACGAATCTTCCCGGCAATAGACATTAAATCAAGCGGTACCAGACACGAGGAGCAGTTGTTCGACGCCCCTACACTGGAGAAGGTTTATAGACTAAGGAGAATGGTTGACCTTTTAGACGAAAGAGATGCCACGGACTTGGTCATAGACAGGCTCAAGAAGACAAAAACCAATAAAGACTTTCTTGATACCCTTCATACAGGGGCTTAATCTCCAAAAGAAACTCAAACCGAGGATTTGCCGTTATATTGAGGTATTGGTAAAATCGGTAGAACGCTTGTTGATAAGCACTGATTATGGTTTTTACTATCAAACGCCCGGTGTCTAAACGTTTTTTTCAGCTTAGTTTTGAAGGATTTAGGCCGCAAGGACGGAACAAATTTGAACAGTTCGTGAATATTTGGGCGGAGTTTTTCCGTTCTATACTGGAGTATCTGTGGGACAAGATCGTGGATATTTTGTTCTTTATTGCTTCAGTCCTGTACTATATTTTCCAATTACCTTCCGTTGCTAAATCATTTGTCGTCAAAAAGTTGATTTGGTCCAGAGGAAAGCTCGGGAGACCTCTGGCGTTTGTAACCGTAGTTGCAGCTTCGTTAATAGTTTTCATGATCGGCGAGGTGTTAAGCAGTTACGATTTTATCGCGAGCCCTCAGGTTAAAGCAGATTACATTTCTACATCCAGTGACATCATTCCCAAGAGGGAAATGGCAGTTACAACTTTGCCCGAGGAGAGAAAAAGGACAGAGTCACTTACTTACAAAATCGAATCGGGAGACACCCTCTACAGCATCGGGGAGAAGTTCAAAATTTCCGCCGACGCTTTGAAATATGTAAACAATTTGTCTGACAACTCAATTCTTAAAGTAGGTCAGGACATAACAGTTCCTCCGGTAGCCGGTCTAATCCATACTGTTGAAAGAGGGGACACTCTCACTTCAATCGCGTTGAAGTATGATGTACCTGCTCAAGCTGTGGCCGACTTTAATTACATATTGGATACTTCAACTCTGGCTTTAGGTACGGAGTTGGTTATTCCGGGCGGGAAAGTGCCTAAGGTTGTACCTGTGTATACGCTTTATTCCGGCGCTCCTTCAACAGGTGACTCTTCTGCGGCTAACGCTGACAAAGGGTTTTGTGTCTGGCCGTCGACCGTCAGGGTTGTTACGCAATACTACAGCTGGTACCACAATGGCGTGGATATAGCCACACCTCATAACATCTCTTCGCCCCCGCTTCTGGCCTGTACTTCAGGTACTGTGGTTAGAGCAGGATGGGATCCTTTTGGACTGGGGCTGCACGTGAGAATTGACCACGGAGGTGGTTACGAAACGGTTTATGGTCATATGAGCCGTATTGATGTAAGCTATGGCCAGCAAGTTTCACGTGGGGATGTTATTGGGTTGATGGGAAACACGGGGAGATCGACAGGTCCGCACGTACACTTTATAGTCAAATACAACGGTATAGCTCAAGACCCGTTTAATTTCGTTCAATAAAAATGATTGATTTGGTAAAAATAAAATTAAGGGCCGGTAACGGCGGGGACGGCAAAGTCTCGTTTTTCAGGGAAAAAGGCACTCCTAAAGGAGGGCCCGACGGCGGTGACGGCGGTGACGGAGGCAGTGTTTATTTTGTAGCAAACAGAAATATGGCCACGCTTAGGGATTTCAGAGCAAAAGAAATGTATGCGGGGGAGGACGGAGGCTTTGGGGGGAAACTGAAAATGTACGGGGCTGACGGTAAAGATTATAGAATTTCGGTGCCTTTGGGTACCTTAGTTTATGAATTAAAAGAAGGTCGTGAAGTTCTAGTTGCCGACATGGATATTGACGGAAAGGAATTTCTTATTGCCCGGGGCGGAATAGGTGGCCGGGGTAATTATAGATTCCGTAGCTCTACAAATCAGACGCCGGTTCAGTACACTCCGGGAACTTTGGGCGAACAAAAAGAAATTAAGCTTGAAGTAAAACTCGTAGCCGATGTCGGACTAATAGGATTACCGAATGCCGGAAAAAGCACGTTATTAAATAAACTAACACACGCAAACGTCAAAGTAGCGAACTATCCTTTTACGACTCTTTCTCCGAACTTAGGTGTAATGGAGCTGGAAAACGGTGAAAACATTATTATTTCCGATATCCCCGGATTGATAGAGGGTGCTTCGGAAGGTAAGGGGCTGGGGGATGAGTTTCTAAGGCACGTAGAACGCACCAGGGTGCTCGTACACCTCATAGATCCGTTGGAAGGCTATTCTGATGGGGGCGGTTTAAATTTGGCAGAAAATACCCTTACTAATTACAGAAAAATAAGAAAAGAATTGGAAGTTTATGGAAAGGGATTAATAGCTAAACCTGAACTAGTAATTATAAATAAAATAGATATTACTGAAGTGAAAGATATTTTAAAAAGTATTACTGACTATTTTAAAAAACAGAAAATCGATGTTATAGGTATATCAGGTGTATCGGGGGAGGGAATAGAACAATTGATGGGGAAGATAAAAAAGATACTTGAAGACAACCCGAAAAGGCCGATGTTCAACGCGGAAAAGCCGGTTAAACTGTTTACAATAGAGAACCTTCCAAACAAGAGAATGGTTTTTGGCCATGATAATGTTAAAACTTTTACTCCCAGAGGCATCTGATATAATTCTTAAGCACCGTTTGCATTACGGGCCGTTAGCTTAGTTGGTAGAGCGCTTCCATGGCATGGAAGAGGTCAGGAGTTCGAATCTCCTACGGTCCACCAGGAAATTTCGAAAGCGCCGCAGGTGCTTGCGAAATTTGCTTTGTGAGGGGGAGAGATTCGAATGCCGCAGCGAGCGAAGGCGAGTGAGGCGGGGTCGAGCGGATCGCCAGCAGACGATAACGCGTGACCGAATCTCCTACGGTCCACCAATACTAAATACAAAAAGAAATCCCCGCCGAGCGGGGGTTTCTTTTTTCAAGGAGCAAGTCTCAGGTTTACTGTCCCTGTTTGGGTAACGTTCCCAGGTCAAGGTTCTGTGCGTTTATCTCTTGCTCGGTACCTGCTTTTACCAAAGGTTCCTGTTGTGCAGGACCTTGATTTTGTGAAGCGGTAATCTGTTCAACAGTTGGTTTAACCTGTCCTGTGGTGCCTGCTGCTTTGATTCTTTCGTCTACAGCTGCAATTTCTTTGTCCAGAAGTTTTGCATCTTCTGAATCAACGTCTACGAGAGTTTTCGTTACTTCGAACGCCTGTTTTGCACTTTGAAGATCGTTCAGCTGAATCATAGCCTGTGCAAAGTTGTAGTAAGCGTTTGCGTAGTCAGGCTTAAGTGAGAAGGCCTGTCTGAATTGATTAGCTGCAGATAGGTAATCTTTCTGTGCATAGAACATTCCGCCCAGATCCAGTCTTAACCTTGGGTTTGTTGGGTCAAGTTGTATGGCTGTACTGTAGGCCGATACTGCCCACTCAGATGCGTTCTCCGCCACATTCAAGATACTTCTGTATATCAATGCTCTGGTTTCCCAGTTAGCTGCACTCAGCGGGTTTATAGCCTCTGTGGTGACTCTGGTTGTGGTAATAGCTTCCGAGATTAAGCTCTGTATAGTTTGCTTTTCCGCATCTGTAAGATTTTCCTTACCGGCTAAGTTGTTAGCCAAGGCGAGGTCGGTTTGTGCGAAGGAGTTGTAGTACGAATCTCTGGTAGGATTAGCCGTGATGGCCAGTCTCTGATTCTCGTATACTTTTGCTCCGTCATTGTTAAGCAAGGCTATGACGGCTCTTCTCATGTAGAACTCTCCCATATAATTCTTTCCCCAGAGGTAACCTCCGTAGATGACGGCAATAATTATGACTGCTCCGAAGATAAATTTGGAGTACTCCTTATTTATTGCAGAACTGTCTCCCAGCGAAGCAACTGCCTGGATGTCTTTCGCTCCCACCGAGCT
>Ga0075594_125_pt1 | contig 3594 bp, 2 predicted proteins | sample RifGroD1_FD_68351 | JGI IMG/M metagenome (GOLD analysis project Ga0075594, IMG submission 68351) | candidate division WWE3 bacterium GW2011_GWD1_42_70
AGTAATTTCTAATCGTTCCGGATTGGTGGTATCAAAAGCTCTCAGGAAAGGATCTATATTTCCTAAAAAAGCGCTGTTTGGTAAGTATATTTTCATATTAAAAACCTTAAATCTTCTCGAAATATACCGGGATTCCCGGTACCCATATTTTATATCAGGAATCCCGGTAAATGTCAACCTAGTTTGTGCCGAAATCGCCCCGAAGGTCCCAGCCTTTGACAAGAAGGTATCAAATGGCTAAACTGTACTCAGTTTAGCCATTCAACGTATTATTTAACAATCAAAGCTAGTTACAGTCAGCAAGGCAACACCAGGTAGGATTAAGAGTATGTCTGTCCAACCAATTAGGGAACGCATATATCGCTAAGGTTACCCTGAACAAAGTGTTTGGTATAAATTTCGATCCCGAAAGGTATATCGAAGAGAATAACTCGGGGAAGATGTTCCCTTCATACTAGTTATGGAATCTTTAGAAGAAATTCAAAATATCTTAAGAAAATTTAATGAGATGGGATATGCCGACACTAATGTTAAGTACGAAGATAACGGTAAGAACGGAAAAATTTTAACAAGACAGGACGGGGAGTGGAAATACGAAGACGAATATTACGGCGGAGAACCTTATTCCGGAAACGAAACTCTTTGGTACGGAGATAAAGATGTTTTCAGATGTGTTTACTGGGGAAAGGTCGTGGAGGGAATAAACTTTTCAGATATTTACGATTTTTTGAGAAAAGCACTTAAGGCCGGACCCTCAGGAGCCTGTGTCCACAGAGGCCCCGAAAGTTATTCTGAAGGAGATCTTGTATATAAGAATTCATGCACCGGAAACATCGGGGAATTTGTCCAAACCGAAAGAATCTTTAAAGGAGACAAAGAAGTCTATATAGCCTACTTTATAGGCGGGCGCGTGAATGTTAAGAAATAGCGCTGTTGCAAGGTTTCTCATGACGGCATTTGGAAATTGGGTTGAACTTAAACTGCCCCATAATAAATAACTATATATCTGTTTGACAGATAGATTGTTTTAAAGTAAAAGGTTATTAGAAATAAACCTTTGGGGGTATTTTCTCTGTCCGCTGAGGCGAAGATGGATTGTAGAATCAAAGAAAACTGCAGCAAAATAATAACTTACTAAACGCGCACTTGGGGTGTGCTTTTTTTGTTGCTTTTTGGTTTGGTTAATTTGCTTTGGCAGTGAGTTAGTTTTTGAAAACTTATTTCGTAATTATTTCGAGAATGCAATGAAACACGTTGCGTAATTTGGTCGCTTGTAACGTGCGGAGCAAGTAGCGAAACCGGTCTCTTATGTTGAGGTCGGTTTTTTTATTGGTGTGTGTACTTTTATGTTCACCGCCAAAGCACCGTAAAAAATTATGAAGCTAAAAATGCATCTCAGAATAAAACAGGCTACGGTAAGGACGCTTTATTCGTACGTGGGTATTCTGTCGCTTCTTGTAAATACTTCCAGCCCGTTTTTGGTTGCTCTTCAGACTACAGCTTATGCGCAAGAGATAAGTGCGCCTGTGGAAGAAAGTGTTCCGGCCGATGCTCCGAGTGAGGAGCCTGCTGTTGAAGAGTCAGCTCCTACTGAAGAAGCACCTGCGGTTGAGTCCGCACCTGCTGAAGAAGTAACGGTGGAAACTGTTACCGAACCGACCATAACCGAAGAAGTGTTAGGAACCTCAACAGGAGACCCGGCTACTGAGCCACCTACCGAACCTATCATCGAAGAACCTCAACAAGGAGACATCTTACCCGACGGGGCAAGTGACTACAGACCTGAGGAGATTGTCGAACCGGCGCCCGGGGAGACTGCTCCAATTGATTCTGCTCCTGCGGTCGAGGTTGTTACGGATACAACTGATGCTACGGATCCTTTGATTGAGCAGATAGAAGGAGTTGCCACTGAAATTGAAAAAGAATGCTTAGTTGAAGGTACTGAAATTACAGACAGTTCCGCCGCAGATTGGGCTGTTGATTCTGAAAAAAGCTATGCAGAAACTAAAGAACCGGTGAAGCTCGGGGTTAAGTATATTTTCCCGATTGATAATGAAGTTAGCGTCACATTTAAGTGTTTACCAGGTAAAGAGTCAGATCTGTTACCCTTAAAAATTGAACGAATAAATGGAAGCGATTTAGAACTACCAGACGGGTTAATCATTGCAGGAGAATATGCTTACGACATAACGACAGGGATGGAAAACGGAACTTTCGAATATGATTTAACTTTGCCAAAATATGAGGGAATTGACGTTGGTATTTCGTACATAGAAAAATCAGTAGACGAGGTTGTGGGTAAGGACTTGAAGAGAAGTGACATAAAAGAAGTGGATGAGGATAGCGTTGAGAACCTGGATAGTGCTGTAGAAATATCCAATCTTGACCACATGACTATTGTTTTTCCAATCACTCACGTAAGTTGCCAGAACGATTTAGAAATTAATGATGTGGCTGGGCAAAAAGATTTGACTCTCATGTGTTATGGCACAGACGTAGCTACAGAAATATTCACGAGATGGAACTGGGATGACATATCTTGGTCTGGTAACAACACTGGAGATGCATGTAATTTATTCGATACCGATGGCGACGGGGATGTTAATTATGCTATATGCGTAACAATAGGCGACAGCCCTGCCCAGATACAGAGCACTACAAGGTATTCATGCGGGGATGACAAACCAGACAGATGTACCAGCCCATCTACATTACTTCCAGTATCTTCTAATACAGAGTGCGAGGTTGCCACAGTAACCAACGATCCTTTTGCTGCCGGTAGTAATTACCCTCAAGATACTCAAGCAACATGCAAAATTGATTTGTCAGACGTTGGTGGCCTAGCATCCGCTCGGTTAGTAGATGTTTGTTCCTACCCATCACAGCAGCCAAATTCAGACCCATCAGATTGTATTATCGCCACACAAGCACAGACCGGTAGTCTTGAGATAGTTAAGGACCTGATTCCTAGCAGTGACGCGGGTAAATTTGATTTGTTGATAGATGGGGTAGCAGGAATCACCGAAGTGGGTGACGGAGGCACAACGGGAGAGAAAACTTTGCTAACGGGTAATCACACATTCGGAGAAGTAGGAAATGGCACAACATCCTTAACAAATTACGATATCAGTGCTGTGTGTAAAGACAACAACGGTACAGGTTCTATTGTTTCGACGACGGGCTCCAATCCTTGGACATTGAGCATATCTAAGGATCAGGACATTGTTTGTACCATAACAAATGCCATTAAATCTGCAACGCTTACAGTTATCAAACATGTAGTGAACGACAATAATGGAAGTTTATCTTCTAGCGACTTCACTATAAACGTTACTGGTACGGATGTTTCACTCTCTACTTTTTCCGGAGCGGAGAGCCCTGGTACAACCGTAACTATGAAACCCGGTTCTTACAGTGTTGCGGAAAATTCTGTTACTGGTTACGCTCCTTCTTATTCTTCAGATTGTTCTGGCACTTTAGTGTCTGGTGACAACAAAACCTGTACCATTACAAACGATGATCAGGCCGGAACCTTAATCGTTAAAAAGGTGGTAGTTAACAACAACGGCGGTTTATTGGAAGCTGACGACTTTA